>CERJ01011472.1_pt1 | contig 20218 bp, 42 predicted proteins | sample 530781 | NCBI WGS metagenome assembly CERJ01 (sample SAMEA2620967, study PRJEB7988) | marine metagenome | biome: marine biome (ENVO:00000447); feature: deep chlorophyll maximum layer (ENVO:xxxxxxxx); material: "saline water (ENVO:00002010), including plankton (ENVO:xxxxxxxx)" | depth 30 m
CTATAGTTCAAGGTTCAAGCAATACTGTTCATATTGATTTAGATGTGGATTCAGGTACAAATTATATTGATTTGGACGGGGACAGTAACACTGTTGACTATAACGGAGATGGATATGCAGGTGTTTACTTTAAATTAGAACATGATGGATCAACAAGGAGTTTTGACATTGATCAACAATCTACGCAAGACAATGATTGGCTGCGCGTACTTAGCAATGGTTCTGGTGGCAGCGTTTGCATTAATCAGTCGGACCAAGGTACTAGCACAAGTTGTTGATATAGGAAGTATTACAGAACTAAATGGTGTTACTAGAGTAGTAAGAGATAAACCATACGAAAGTGCTATAGACTTTTCTCTCAATGCTATGGATCGCTTAGAGACTGCAAAAGGCAGAATGGGTGTTACTTTTAGGGATGAGACTACAATAAGGCTTACAGAGCATTCTAATGTCATTATAGACAAGTTTGTGTTTGATCCTAATCCTAGTAAGTCTAGTATGGCTTTGAACTTTGTAAAAGGTACAGGAAGGTTTATATCTAGCAAAAAACCACGCATACCCAAAGATAATATTACAATTAAAACAAACTCAGCTACAATTGGGATTCGAGGCACAGACTTTACAATCACTGTAAAAGAAACAGGCGAGTCTTTAATAATTTTATTGCCTGACGAAACAGGCGAAGCAAGTGGTGAAATTATAGTTTATACAGCTTTAGGTGAAGTGATTCTTAACAAACCCTATGAGGCTACTACAGTGTATAATTTAGAAAGTTCTCCAACTCCCTCAGTAATCTTAGATTTAACCTTAAATCAAATTGACAATATGCTTATAGTAAATCCTCCGCAAGAGAAAGAAACAGGAACCGATGAAGGAAATACATCTAGCTCTGCAAATATATTAGATACAGATTTTCTTGAGTTTGATGAACTAGAACAAGATGCTTTAGATGCTGAGTCGGAGCTTGAATATACTGAGCTTGACATTGATTATCTAGCAACTAATTTTTTAGAAGATTTACTTGATGTAATACAAGAAGTAGATGAATTAAGTAAAGCCTCTGGCTCTTTGGGTAAACAAGGTGTAGAGGGAACAAGTATTGGTTACGACAGTAACACTCAAATATCTAGTTTTGTTAATGACTCTGAAGTTAAATTAATTAGACAAGTGCAAGATAAGTTAGAGCTTAGAGTATCTAAAGATGCAAGCACAGCAATAAGAATTGATCAAGAAGGCAAAGTAAATCAGGTAAGAGTTAATGGAGGAACTGAGTCATATATCAATATTAAGCAAGGCACTTAATTTGATTAATTGTTTAAACATTATTAATATAAGAAGATGAGAAACTATAGAAAAGAATACGATAATTATCAAAGTAGTTCTAAGCAAAAAAAAGATCGTGCAGGTCGGAATAAAGCTCGTAGAACTATGATAAAGGCAGGGAAGGTAAAGAAAGGTGATGGAAAAGACGTTCATCACAAAGATCGCAATCCAAAAAACAACAACAAAAAAAATCTAAGAGTATTATCTAAATCTAAAAATAGGTCGTTTAAACGAAAATAGGTTATATAATGGCTAAGAAAAAATCTACTGTAAACAAAGCAGGTAACTACACGAAACCGACAATGCGTAAGCGTATCTTTAACAGGATAAAAGCAGGAACTAAAGGTGGAAAAGCAGGTCAATGGTCAGCAAGAAAAGCACAAATGTTGGCTAAAGCATATAAAAAAGCAGGAGGAGGCTACAAATAATGGCTAAAGGTGTAAAACATTACAAAAAAGATGGAACTGAACATAAAGGTGGTATGCATAAAATGCCTAATGGTCAGCTTCATTCAAATAAATCTCATACTAAAACAAGTGTTAGACTTTTTCATTTTGGAGAACTAAGTAAGAAAGCTAAGAAAAAGGCTATGACTCAAAGAAAGAAAGCATAATGGCACTCAAAAAGAGTCAAAAAAGCCTTAAAAAATGGACAAAACAAAAATGGCGAACTCCAAGCGGAAAAAAATCATCTGAAACTGGAGAGGTTTATGCTCCTTCTGCAAAGATAAAAAAGCTTAAATCAACTCCTGCTGGCAGGAGAAAACTAGCACAAGCCAACAAAAAGAAGAGAGAGGCTACTAAAAAAGGCAAACAACACGCTAGACATGGCTTGCACAAGAAGAAAACGACTAGAAGGAAGAAGAGATAATGGCTAAGAAGAAAGATCCTAGACTCGCAAGAGCAGGTGTTTCAGGTTTTAACAAGCCTAAGCGTACTCCAAGTCATCCTAAAAAATCACACATTGTTGTAGCCAAAGAAGGCGATAAGGTAAAAACGATTCGCTTCGGACAACAAGGTGTTAAGACAAATCAAACAGCAGGGCAAAGAAAAGCGTTTAAATCTAGACACGCTAAAAACATAAAAAGAGGAAAAATGTCCGCAGCGTTTTGGGCGAATAAAGTAAAATGGAGTCCTAGTAAGACTAAATCTCCTTCAAAAAAATGGAAAAAAGGATCATGATAGTAGTCTTTAAGCTACTTCTGAAGCCAACTTGTAATGTTTAAACAACCTATGTTTATTATTTGTGCTTCGCTGGCTGCCATGCTGCTAGCAACTTCAGGAGCGTTTAAACTCTATTACGATAAATCTGAAGCAGAAAAACAAAACTTAGTAACACAGTTACAACAATCAATGAACAATCAATTATTGTTGGAAAATTCAATAGAAGAGCAAAACAAAGAAATAGAAAAGCATTTATCTAGAGAAAAAGAATCGCAAGCACAGATAGCAGATTTAACTGAGAAGAATAATCAAGCACAGGAACAAGTAAGTGATTTAAGGAGCAAGTTTGCTAAACATGATTTAAATATGCTCTCTATGGCTAAACCTGCTCTTATAGAAAGATTAATTAACAGAGGAACAGATAAAGTAGGCAAAGAAATAGAAGTGCTTACAAATCCAAATCAATTCAATGAAGAAATTATTTCTGACACTAATAATACTGACTAGCGGATGTTCTAGTTTAGGTTCTAGGTTTACACCTCCTGAGGTCAAGCCTGTTGAGGTTATAAGAGTAGAAAAGCCTGCACCCATGTATCATCCCCCATTACCCAATAAAGTAATTTCTATGCCTGTAGAGTGGAAAGTTCTAACACCTGATACGATGGAAGAATACTTAGCAGATTTAAAAAAAGGTGAAGCACCATCTCAAGCATACTATGGTTTAACAAACAAAGGTTATGAAAATCTTTCTAATAACATTGCCGAAGTGAAGCGATACATCAGGCAAACATTATCCATCATAGAATATTATCGTGAGCTAGACAAAGAGAATTAAGAGTGCTTTTCGCTACTTAACTAGCACCAAAGTATTAAAGGTCGGCTATGAAATTACCGATGTAGCTTTTATCTAACAACATATCCCATAAAGTTATAGCTTTGCCATACTTTAGAGACCTTACCTATCTTTTTTAATTCTTTTTCTAATTCAGATTCTGTCTTACAAAACATAGAATGAGATAATTGTAAGTCTTTATCTAAAATTTGTTTACTACTAAAGCCTTTTCTTTTCTCTTGTATGTGTAATCTATGTATAGATTGTTGTAAAACAGGATCGTTTAAATATACTTTTTCTGCAATTAGAAGCACTGCACCATCATCTATATGCTGTTTAAACAATCCCAGCACTCTTTTTCTTTTGACATTTCCAAGAAATTGAAGGAAAAACATGCTAATTATCACAGAAACATTGTCATTCCAGACAGCACAACTAAAAAAATCTTCAATATCTCCCTTCCAAAAATGATAATCGTCTTGTTTTTTCATGTTAATTTCATCGACACCAACATAATCGCACCCTTCTATCTTGGTCAAAGAGTTTAAAAACCTCCCTGTCGAGCACCCAAAGTCTATAACTCTAGACTCAGGATGAGCATATTCATGCGTTATTTGTCTAAATATAGAGTCTAATGTTAATAAATTAGGTATAGAAAGCTCTATATGTTTATCAAAATCTTTAATTTTACTGAAATCAAATTTCATTATTGTGCACCTTTTGTATTCTTGTTCCTAGCCATTCCATGACATTTATTGACATTGCGCGACCAACTGCTTCATATCTTTTGGATTTTGGAGCTTGTTCTTTCGGCTTATTTCGATATGGTATTTGTGTATAGTTATCGTCAAAGCCTTGTAATCTCTCGCATTCAACGATTGTGAGCCTTCTAATTCTGTTTTTTGCCATGACACATGGCTGTCTATTACCTCCTGTCATAGCGTTTAACGTAGGAGATATATTGTTTTTTGTTATTCTGGCATGACCATCTGGTGTATTAGGCTCAAAACACATGACTGCATGTCTATCTCCTGCGGTTAATGAATACATAGCACCATCATCTTTTATGCCTGAGCCATTAGATTTTGTATGTGCAGTTTGTAAGGCAATTGGATCTTCAATGCATAACATTGAGTTCTCAGGAGGAGAAAACCTACCTCTTGCAGGTATAGTTCCAGAAGTTTCATTCTCTTCTAAAAAAGTACCATTCCTATCTAGCTTTCTATAAAGCTCTCTATGCATTTCCTCAGGCTTTCTGGGATCTTTGCTCCTTTCTTTTCTGCGCGGAGGAGGATTCCCTGACATTGTTTCTTGGTCAAATAATACTTTTGCGCTACTTTTCCAGTCTCCAAGACATCCGACAACGAAGATACGCCTCCTTCTTTGTGGGATTGCTCTTGGAAATCGTTGTGTTCTGATGTATTGAGTGTCAAGAACCCTGTATGCGAACCCATACCTGAGTTCTGCCAATGCTCCGAAGAAGGTAGCAAGATCTTTTCCATCGTTAGATGACAAGATTCCGGGGACATTTTCCCAGAGTATCCATTTCGGCTTAATTCTTTGAGCCAAGCGAATAAACTCAAGTGCGAGATTCCCTCTATCTTCTCCCATGCCTCCTCTAAGTCCTGCGATTGAGAAGGTAGCACATGGTGTCCCTCCAACAAGGATGTCTGGTGTGGCTCGCAAGTCTGATCTTTCGATTTGTGTGAAGTCCCCATAATTTTTTACCTCAGGATAATGATAATCAAGCACAGCCGATCTAAATGGATCAATCTCAGCTAAACCGAGACATTCAAAACCAAGCGGATGCCATGCAACTCCTACTGATTCTATTCCACTACATATGGATAAATATTTCATTTATTTTTGTTTTTTTATAACTAAATCATATTCTAAGGCATTAAAAACCTTCTCTAGAGTGCTAATTCTAGGCTCATGCACCCCTCTTTCCATACATGAGAGATAATGTTTAGACATACCAATAAGCTCTCCTAATTGTTCTAAAGTTAATTTTTTATTATGCCTAGCTTCTCTAAGCTCACTACTCCAATTAGTCATACGACACCTTTATCCCTTTTTAAAAAATCTTGTAAATGTAAGTTTAAACGCTGTTGTGCAGATGGAGATGTCTTGATTTCTGACCTGCTACCGACACGACAAACATTTCTAATTACATGAGCACAAAGCTCTTCATCTTCTAGATCCAACTGCTTAATATTCCATTTCTCTGCGTTTAAACGAACCCAAGTTTGATAATCAGCATCTTTACAGATTAAACATGCTCTTGATAAAGCTCTTTCTCCTTCATTCTTAGCTTTGGCTTGCATCGGCTCTTCTTGGTCATTTATCTGAACACATGCAACCATATATCTTGAGCCTATTGCAGAAACAGCCATATCAGGCGGTATATCATCAGGATGTAAAACAAAAGATAGAACAACTCCATCTTTAGTTTGTCTGTAGGCATACTTCTTGCATTCAAAATGCTCTGCCATATTTTCTATCTCATTTTTCATTTGTCTATTCTCCTCAATAAACTTCTAATATGTTTTTTTTCTAAATGATCTATATCAAAATCATGTGCAGAAAATTCATAACCTCTAGGTGTGATTTTATATGGTTTAGGTATATCACCTGTTTTAGTTACATATGCAGATAACAATAAATACCAGATTAAAGATTGGTCATGTTCATGTAATTGAGCTAATATTTTTCTTGCGCTAGGTCTTGGAATTGTTGACATAATTTATCCTTTTTCATCGTTGAATATTTTCCAATTATTTTCTGCCCATTTAATAGGATCAATGCCTTGCAATGCCCACCATTGCGATTCATTGCCATAAGCATGTAAGTTAAAATGATGTTCTTGACACAATGGTACTGCCCATTGATCTCCTGTCCTTCTCATGCCTCTAAGACCTTGTGCATGAGTTAAATGATGTGCCTGAGGAGGTCTATGACAGATTAGACAACCATGCTCACGCACGTTTTGTAAATACTTTTGACTTCTTACTTTGTCTGCCCAATCTTTATTCATAATCTCTTGGTGTCAACTCTGAATACTTAGAAGCATCATCATATTTGCTAGTTTGTGTTCTTGTTCTAAAAAATCCATCGTATTGTGAATACATTTTCATGAATCTTCTTGCATAGAATGCACGATAATTATTATTTAACTTAAAAGAATGGTTAGAATCGCCACCTACATCGTCTTTTTCCCATCTTATTCTTTCAAAAATAGCATTTACACTGTAATTCTTGAATCCTCTATGCACTCTATCTAATGTAAATTGAACAAATAAATCCCAAACCTCAGGATTATCTCGATGAAAATCGCTTACTTGTTCTCTCATTTGATCATGCCTTGATTTACCATTTGTTTTTATTTCCATATTGCCTCCACAAGTTAGGTGAATATTGTGGCGATGAGGACTGGGTGCTTTTCATCTAGACTTACGTTATCCTCTCACTTAGCGCGACCTGATATCTCAAATGTTCTCAGGCTTTTTCCCTTTAACCCTACTGGACGTACCACAATATTCGTTTAAACACTCAAATCAAAAAGGTATATCATCGTATGTAATATCACTAGGTGATGATTCTTTTTGTGTTTGATTTTCTTTCTTTTTAAATCTCAAACCTTGCCATTTTTCCTCGCTATCGTTTTTAGTTCCAGTATTAGTGTATGCATCAACCCAATACTCAACACCATCAACTAAAGCACTACCTCTCATATGTGCATGCCAATCTTCTGTTTTATTTTTATTTTTAAAAATACTACCACTATTATCTTTTCTTTCGTAAGCCATTATTTATTTTCCTTTTTAATCATTTCTTCACGCATTTTTGACATTTCTCCTAACCACACTTGCCATGCAGTTTGAGACACCTCTCCTTTTACATCTTTCAAGGATTCTATTGAGTCTTTCCATATTTGTTCAATCTCCTGTGAATTTACTGCTACATCCATATCAGCAATCGCTTTTTCGGATATGCTTGTAAATTTTTCAGTAGGATTATTCAAATCGAAAATTTCTTTAATCGTTTCTTCTACTTCTTCGTCTGGGATCTTTTTTGCTAAACCTTTCTCTTCCATAGACTCTTTCATTTCCTCAGCAGTCTGTGCTTTTTTAGGCTCTTTTTTCTTAGGTTTATCTTTAGTTACAGCATCTTTAGGCACTTCGGCTTTCTCATTGATAGCATGATCCATTTCTTCAAATGAGGCATAGCTTCCTCCTGATAAGCCACATGCCGATAAAGCTCTACCGATTGACGAGGTAAGGCAGTTCTCGACTGCACTTGTCTTATTAACTATACCTGAGCCTCTAAATTCTTCGGCAAAGTCATTGGCTATTTCTCTCCATGATCCATCTTTATGAACATGAACAGTAGTCTCAGTCATAACTCTGTTTGCATCTGCTACATGCACCTTACTAATTATCTTTCCATCCACACCGAATGCCTCACGAAATGCTTGCACTCTCGTATGTACTTCGGCATACATCTTGCCTTTTATTGAAACTTTGTCTTTGTCAGGCAAATCTGCCATCTGTTTTACTGCAAGTATTAATTTGTCTTTCTCAGTTTGTTTGCTCATTTTGCACCTTTAATGATTGATATTGAAAACAAAACTCAGCGACATCACAAAAGTTATCACATCTCATATTGATACCTTTTCTATGCTCTATGCTGTGTTTGTCTTTATCTTTTAATGCCGATATGAATGTTTCGGCTTCCTCTTCTAAATCGAAAACCCTAACAGCAGTTTTCCTTCCTTCTTTGCGTACAGCAAATTTCTCTCCACGCAACCATCTTTCATCCTCTGTGCACTCAGGTAAATCGCCTTCTCTGGCTTTTTTATGTATGAGTACACGTTCACGAACAAAATCATCGGCATCCTGCTCACTCCACATATTTATATTCTGTATATGGACATCTCTCTCAGGATAACCTTTTACTCTATCTACTTGATGTTTCGACCAATCTTTAATTAGGTTTATTATCTGCAAACCAGATATCTTTATGCCATTTTGACGAGCTAACCAAGCATATATATTTAGCTGTTGTTCATCGCTTATGCCTCCATTCATGACACCATAAACTTTCCTTGTTTTATAATCTTGTATAACACGAGAGCCATCCTCCTGTACCTCTTGGACATCTAATTGTCCAGATACCCTCCAACCATCACAAGTAGCGAAAAGTCTCTCTTCGGTGATATAACCATCTGTCTCGCCTTGTTCTAATATCCAATGTACTGCCCTTCCAAACAATGACCACACTTCCGATGTGACATCTCTCTGTATTTGATCATCATAATGATCAAACAAAGCAGACATACGAGCAGGGCGCATAAGACCTGTTGCCGAAATAACAGCATCTCCCTTGCTATAACTGTCTCTTTTGATAGCATTAGCTAAGGGTGCAGGCAAATTGTGAGTGTTAATATACTCCATGATTCTCCATTGTTGCGATAAAACATAACCATTATGAAGAAAGAAAAACGACAAGTCAACCAGATAATTTATGGAGAATGTTGCTCCAAAGCAAACTCTCGTAGATTGGTGCATTTTGGCGGTAAACCTAGATTTATAAAAAGCAAAAAAGCATTAGTTTTTGAGCGTGATGTGCAACTGCAAGCAAAAAAAATAAAACCGATGCTCGAAGGCGATCTCATGATTGAAGCCGATATATATTACTCTTCTCGTAGACCAGATCTGGATGAAAGTATCCTTCTGGATGCTTTGCAAGGCATCTGGTATCAAAACGATAGAGCGTTTAAACATAAAGTTATACGAAAGTTTCTAGACAAGAAAAATCCGAGATGTGAAGTAACAGTAACCGAAATTGATTGGGATGAAAAAAAACCTCCTACAACCATAAATTGAGGAGGTCTTTAGTTCTTCATCGCAACATGAAGGGCAAATCAGTTCGGTGGAGGTGAGAACAGTTTGCAAGATGAATTTTACTATGGTATTTTTATTTTGCAAGCTGATCACAGCTAAATGTGGTGGGGGCACGACTGACGACTAATCCGCAAGTCTAATACCTTCAAACTCTCATTTTTTTACAATGGGGGGTTTGGGGGGCATACCTCAGACTTTCCGAAGTCTAATACAGACATACTGTAACATGTTGATTTACTTAGTTAATTTTATCGCAAATGGAGAATATAATATGGAAAGATACAGATTTAAAGGTAATGTAATAAAGCTTACCGAATCAGATTTTGAAAGATGGCAAAAAGCCTACAAAAACATTCCTAACCTACAAGCACATCTATTTTCAAGAGATGAATGGTTTCACAAAAAAGCAGAATATGCGCAGAAAACAAGATGGTATCTTTCAACAGCTTCATATCTGGCAAAATTAGACGCGCAATACGCTAGAGATAACGCAACAGATGAAATGGGCAGGAAAATAGATGCGAATGGCAAAAAAGTATTTAGGACATTGCCATGAAATCATTCTCAGAAAAATTAATTAACGAAGGTTTTAACATATCATCTTTAAAAGAAGGGCAATCAAAAATGAAATGCCCATCTTGCAGTCACACAAGAAAGAAAAATAAGAGTGATACTTGTCTATCATTTTCTTTGGACAGTCAAGGTGCTAAATGGAATTGTCATCATTGTGATTGGACAGGGAATGTCTGGAGGAATGATGATAGTAGTTACCCTGAATCGTTTAAACAAACAAAACCGAAGTTCAACGATGATATTGAGACTTATCCTCTCACCGAAGAATTCTTAGATTGGTTCATCAATGAAAGAAAAATAGAAAAAAGAGTGTTAGATATAGCGGAAGTTCGATGTGCAAACACCTTTATCGGTGGAAAAAAACAAAAAGCAATCGCTTTTTTACATAGAAACAATGGACAAACTACTAATATCAAGTTCAGGACACTAGATAAATCCTTCTCACAGACACCAAATGGCACAAGACTACCTTATTTATGGAGTTTAGTTGACCAAAATGACGATAAATTGATCATAGTAGAGGGAGAAATGGATGCTCTAGCTTGTATGTCAGCAGGTCTTAACAATGTCATTTCAGTCCCAGATGGGGCAGGTGACAAGAAAATGTCTTGGTTAGAATCCTTGCATGATGAGCTTAAATCGTTTAAACAGATAATATTATTTACAGATGATGACAAGCAAGGTATTGAATTAAGAGAAGAATTAGCTCGAAGGCTTGGAAAAGTGAGATGTTGGAAAGTGTCTTTACCGAGTGGTCATAAGGATGCGAATGATATGTTAAACAATGGAGAGGTAGCTTTGTTGGATGTTGTCGATAATGCGACTCCATATCCATTGAAAGATCTTCGAGAAACGCATGACTTTCTCGAAAATGCTTTGCGCCTGTTACATGGAGATGTTCGCACAGGATTATCTACTGGTATAAAAGCAATGGATGGTAACGCAGATGGCAGTTCAGGCGCGTATCGTGTTCGTGCAGGAGAGTTAACACTCGTATCAGGAGTACCTAATGGCGGTAAATCAGAGCTTTTAGATGCAATCATCCTCAGCTTGGCAAAGAGTCACGCTCATAGATTTGCCATATGTAGCTTTGAAAACCCTGTCGATGAACATATAAATAAATTGGTAGCCAAATTAGTTGGTAAACCGACTTGGGATGTAGCTTCTGGTAACAAAGTAAGAGATGACGAATGGTATCCTGCGGTTGAATTTATTCAAGAACATTTCTATTGGATTCGTAGTGAGGACGAGCCTCCGACTATTGAATGGTGTTTAAACACAGCATCGAATGCAGTACAGAGGTATCCGAATCTTCGTGGTTTGGTTTTAGATCCTTACAATGAATTTGAGCATAAACGACCTACTGGATATACCGAAACCGAATATGTGTCATTGATGTTAGCGCAGATAAAAAGATGGGCATCGACACATGGTGTTCATGTATGGCTTGTCGCGCATCCGACTAAACTTAGGAGAAACATGGATGGAAGTTTTCCGACTCCGACAGCGCAGGACATATCAGGCTCGGCTAATTTCTACAACAAATGTGACAATCTATTGATTGTTGAGAGAGATTTCACTCCAAACTCTAACGATGTAAGAGTTCATGTGAAGAAGATTAGATTCAGACAATCAGGAAGATTGGGTGTTATTGAATTGAAATATGATGCGAACACAGGAAGATACAGTTAATCTGTATCCTCCTGTTTTTGTTGCTCTTCTTCTTGTTGCTTTTGAAACCAAGAATCATCTTGATCTTGTTCTTCCCACCAGCTTTCTTCGCTGGGAGTATCAAAACTGTTTAAACGATCTCTGAAGCACCCGTGTCGATTGCTGCCTGAAACTGAAGCAGCATGATTTATGTTAATGTTTAAACACATTTTAAATTACCTTTGATTAATTTCCTGACCTGACTCGGAGTTTTAAATCTTTTCGTTCTTTTTAGGTTTATATGAGATTCATCTTTAGGTCTAAAGAAATAACCTTGCCTACATTTTTCAATGTAACCGATGATAATCATCTTGCGAGTACCCATGCTTGCCCTGACAATCTCTTTATATTCGAAGTCAATCATCAGTCTCAAACTCCCAACCAAGCTTCAAACATAATTCTTTGTATGTTTCTTGTCCTGATGTGCTCATCCTGTCGTAATCCCAACCTAAATCATCTACCAAATCTTTAACTTTTTCTGATGTCAATGAAATATGTTTAGTGTCTGTCATATCACCTCCTAGTGTAAAACACGATTATCGTTTAATGGTTTTGCTTGTCTGTGCCTGCTCAGGTATTCGTCATGCAATGCCCTCATGACTTGAGTCCAATGCTTTTTTGCCCATGCCGACTTAGATCTTTTGATTGCGCCTATGCAAGATTTCAATCTTATAGTAAGCACATTCATATCATCCAATGCATGCATATACTTAGCCAATTCTTTAATTTGCTTTTCATCATTCATAACTGTAACCCTCGAATTTCTTCTCTAATTGTTTTCTTTTAAACTCTTCTTTAACAAATCTGTTAATCTTTTCTTCTCGCCTTTTCAATAGTTTGTATATCCATTGCCGAGAAACATTTTCTTCTCTTGCGATTTTAGAAATAGATTCTTTTGCATCGACTGCCTCCAATATTCTCAAGCTCCTTTGTCTTGCTTCATTGTTTGCAGTAGGCTGTTTAAACGAATCATAATCTTTCATTCGCAACAATAGCTGAGTCCTGAGAGTAGGTATAGCTACTCCCAAGAGATCAGATATTTGTTGCAGTGTTTGATTTTCTCGCCTAAATTTTTCTGCGAGATTGTACCAATGCGGAGGTGCTCTCATGACATAATCTCCGATTCCAAGCACACAAAGATTTCTTCTCTATGATCAGGTATTGTGACCACTATGATGTCCTCGCTTGTAAGTTCCTTCTTAGGAATTGTTTCATCATAAGGAAACTTAGCGAATACTGTTTCTTTGTTCGCGATAGCTTTCATATTCCATGCATCTTCTACATAACTTGTTATGCCGAAAGTTCCAACACTGATTAGATGAAGTAAATAGCTCATATAATTTTGAGCCTCCTGTTCGCTACCATGAGCCTTGAATAGTTTTTTACTGACCTTACCTGTTATGTTTACACCACCTGTGTCTTGATTTTCAAACCAAAATCCAAAGTTTTCGTCATGACTTGCGTCCTTTAAGCTTTGCTCAATACGCAATGACATCTCCTGTCTTGCTTTACTCTGTTTAAACGAATCTTTTCTATCAGACAACAATACAACATTGTCACTAAAAAGCTTTTCTTCTTCTTTTGTCATTTTACTCATGTGCCCTCCTTAGTTGGCAATAAATCAGATCTTTCTTCTATTTTAATCTCAAACTCTTCATACTCGTCATACCATATAGCATCTGCATAACAGATTATGTACTCGACTTCACGCTGTAACAGCACCGCATCTATGTTGCCCTTGCCTATTGTCATGCTTGCAAGCATTGGCATAATTTCTTTTGTGCTTTTATTTCCACCATGTAAACGCGAACATTTCTCAAACATTGCTGATCGAAAGGCAAAACCTTCCGCTTCTTTCTTATCTGGTGTCCATGACATACGATAAGGTGAGCCACTTGTGAGTTCATACCCACGATATACTTTGATACCTATATCAGGCAAAGCCTTATAATGCTCTTCCTCTTCTTTGGTTTGAGGGCAAAATCCATCCCCAAAAAAACCCAAAAAATAATCGTAACTATCTACATCATCAACACCAAATTCAGTAGTAATCCAAAAGTCTTTTAGATACTCCTGATCGTTATCGAATGCTTCTCTTGGTGCAGGGGTAGCCATATTAGCTACCACCTGAATCTGCTTGTTTAAACGAGTCAGACTTGAAGTGCTTGAGTACACCTTGCACATGCTTTTTGACATCCGCAGGTATTGCATCTTTCTCAATGGTAGACTCAATCATTTTGATGATTTTGTTTTGACCAATTTCTTTTGCTAGTTTTTTTAGTTCAGTGATTTTCATTATTTGCCCTCCTTAGAGCTTTTGTTTTCGCCAGTGTAAATATCTAAATCCAGTTCTTCTTCCATGTGCAAGAGTCCATCCACAAGCTCATTGAACGCTAGTGATACACCCTCGTTATGCTCATTGATCTCGTCAATTGTTTTTCTTGGATCAATTTTCCTTATGTCATCGAATATTTGATTGATCACATCCGATGTTTCAAAACCCACATAATCGAAATCGTCTATGTGCTTGCTATCTATCAGTAGTGCAATGGGGATGAAACGAGTGCCTTGATTGAGTGCCAATGCACCTCTAGGCTTTCCCTTGTATGAGCAAGGTACGACAACCAAATCATCCTTGAATAAACGAATAAGGTTGAGTTTTTCATAGTGCTTTTGAATTAAAGGCTTTTTAGTCTTTTGCATATCGACCTCCACAGTCTGTTGCGATTTATTGAAACCCCATTATGAGGCTTGTGTTTTTTCGTGTCAAGAACTTTTTATATTAAAAGGTTTACAGAGTAACTAATCTATATCGAAGTTGATCGGAATGAACATCGTTCCTGCAATCCAATCTCCATCATCAGGTATTCCTTTTGATTGTTTAAACGTATCATAAAGATTAGTAGCTATTGGATTAGGCTTAAAGCCATTTAGCTTTCCTTCTTCATTAATAACACCTGTCATCTCTGCACCCATGAAGATAGGCACGAACTCTATGTATCCACCCACCATCTCTTGCATCTCCTTGAGCGTAGGCTTTTCATCAAAAGATCTTACCTCTAAATCTAAGCCACTCATTTCATCACCGATGATTAATACTTTGTATTCACTCATTGTCAGACTCCTCCACCCTTTTTGTTGTTGCTAACATTACTTCAATACGAATTGTTTCTTCACTCTCGCCCAATTCAGAATGCGTAACATCAACATCTTCATCTTTCTGGAATTTTCTCATTGCCTCTGTGAAAGAATCAGCCTCGCATTCAACCCATTGTTCATCCCATATTGGTATAAGAACATATCTTTTTGTTTTATATCTAGCCATTGTCACTCCCATGTATATTTTTTCTCACCATGCACAAACCTGAACATCTTCATGTTATGCATCCCTGTTGATGCTTGTGTAAGCAGGTCATAATCGTTTTGTAATAACAACCTAATAGAAACACAAGGTTTCTTCATTGTTGCGTTACTAGGATTAATCCTTGCTTTAGCATCCCTCAAATACTCTCTAGCATCTTCAATGCTATTGAGATTCAAGGTTAAACCTCTCGGATAGTCATTCATCGTTAAATACCTCATTTTTTTCATACTTGTCAGTATCAAATAAGATATTCACACCCATACCCTCTTCATCTGCATCCACAATCTTTGAAAATTCTACTGGTATCCCAAGCATTTTTAATGCTGTTGAAATTGTTTTACCAATTTCTTTTTCAGTAGCTCCAAAAATAGTAGGCTCAGGCACTACATCATTATATGCATCATTCATCATCGGATACCCCCATGTAATGATCATCTATCGCTTGAGGCTCTACTACGTTTAAACGACTTGTTTCGCCCTTTGCCACTGACATGACATCTGTCATTTGAAGTATCAAACCTTCCAAATCAATGTCATTCTTGTGCAAACCATCTGTGCAACACACACACTTTGCATCTTTTAATGCATCTATTGCATTGCTCAAGGCATCTACCTTTGCCTGTGCATTTAACCTGAGCAGGTTTTTCTTAGCAATCAAATATTCTTTCGATGAACTCATATGAGCCTCCTGTAAATTTTTCGTGAATTTGAATACATGCTGACAGCACAATCATCATGAGTATTGGTGCACCTACCCAAAACATAGCATCCATGATGATAGTATGTTGCGCTTCTTGCATGAGTAATTGATTTAAATACAATTCTTCTTGAATCATGATTCCTCCACTGCATCAACCATTAACACATTTGAGAAGTCTATATCACCCCCATTATGCACAATATCCGCTACCGATAAATACTCGGCTGTGCTTTCTGCATCATCAAGACTCTGCGCCTCTACATATGCTTCACCTTCAACATAACCAGACAAACGCACTCTGTATTCTTTTATTTCATTTTCTTGATCAGTCATAATCTGCCCTCCTTTAGGACATTGTTAATATGTTTAAACGTACTTACCTGCTGATGTTTAGGATTCATACTCCAATAGCTCTTGCATTTTGTGATACCAATGCTCGCTTTTGCTATAGTTTTCCTGTCTCTCTTTTATCATATAAGTAATTGAATTTAGACCAGTAGATCGTTCTATCTCAAGATACTTTGGATTAGGCAACTTGCCTTCCTCATGTCGCTTAGGATGTAACATGTCTATGATCTTCTGCTCAAGTGTCACAAGCTTATTGAATGTATCCACAAGCTCTCTTTGCTCAGGTGTAGCCAGACAATCATCCCTGTCTATATTCGTGTATATGTTAGTGACAGCACTGTTAATGTGAGTCAGTGTATCTGTCAGCAAGCTTTCGTCTTTTTGTTTTCTCATATGCCCTCCTCAGGGATTGTTGGCAGTTTAATAACTTTCATAAATATTCAAGTTATTTAACTACCATGTTGCGATTAATAATAACCTACCTTACCTGTGTGTCTATGTATGTGTCAACATCTTTTTTCCAAACCGACCAGACCGACATGCGCGAATATACGCGCGTGTGTGTATGTGTGTCTGCCTGTGTGCATGCATACATACATATATAAGTATGTGTGAGTGTGAACTCTTTTTTCTAATAAACTGTTTAAACATATTTTTCCAATACCCTCTCCCATTGCTTGCGTATGTATTCGTTGGCATCCTGAGCATTATTGTATTTGAATCGATCACGATGATTTATTTCTTTCATGTAAAACACATCACTTGCATCATCGCCAGTGAGTAAGCTTCCATATCCACCCATGTGCTCATGTGCTACACACTCAAGCATCTTGAAGCATACTCGTCTTGAGAATGAAGGGTTGCCAATAGCGAATGCCACCCTGCTCATGTCCATATGTTCGTGTGAGTCTTTGACCATGATCATGAATTCATAGCCGAATTTGTTCTGCTTAGTGCACCATCTCGCTTGTAATCTGACACGCTTGCCTGATTGCTCGATGTGATTGATTAAGCTTGCGATAGCGATACCGCGATTCATCATCGCTTTGCTCTTCACGAATGCAGGACAAGCAACGTCCACAATCATGTTCACTATAGGCTCGTCATGCTCCTCACTAGGCAATAGCATATGTTCATCAACACCTGCATTGTATAGAGGTATAATTGGGAACGCTCCGACTGGTGCAGTCTCCCACACTTCCGCTTGTTCTACACCTGAGTTGTCTATCTCATGGGTTAAGCCATGCTCAAGCATATCAACACCTGCCTGCCATCCATCTCGCATGAGGTCTCTGGATACACGCAATGATTTTGAGCCAGTCCATCCTGATGAATCTTTTTTATCTGATGATGTCATGCGCTTTTGAATACGCTTCGCATTCATCCATGTCTCAAGCTCATGCCATTCTACATTGTATGTATCAACCCTACGTCCATCACGCTTTGTTGTGATTGCTAGATTTTGCATATTGTTTACCTCGTTTAAACAGTTAATTACTTAGATTCCTGAGTGGCTTTCATGCGAGCCTTGCATTCCTTGCGGAGTGTGTTCGCATCAGCATCAGTCATACCCTTGTAAAGCCTCATGTTACGCACCTTGTCAATGTTCATACCTGACCTGAGTAACATTGCACCCTTGATACTGGCTCGTGGTGAGATGATGTAAGCCATTTTTTTCTCTTCCGCAATAGCTCGAACAGTGCGCACCTCAGTCACCCACTTGTCATTTTGTGCAATGGCTCGCTCAATCTTCTCGTCATACCGCATGTCAATCTCAGCGAATCTATCGAGCGTAGCTCCATCGAGCTTGTTTCGCCCAATGTATTGTCTGCTTGCACCATGACCAACAGTGTTGGCTGATGCAATCGCCTTGAAGTTTTTGTGCTTACGCACCATGCCACAAGGGAATGGAGCTTCCATACCTACTTGAATATCCAATGCCTGATTGAATGACACAAGTGCATTAGGATGTGATGCATCCATCTCATCGAATAGGAATACCCCACCATCCTTGAATGCTCGATAGAAGTCGGTAGGCTTGTATTCGCCAGTAGCTGTAAGTTGCCCCATCAATTGATGCTCCCACTTGACTGCGGATGCTGAGTAGAATGGAAGCTTAAAAGCTTTAGCTACCTGATAGCCTAGTGTAGTTTTTCCTGCCCCTGCTCCACCCACAAGATATACATTGTCACAAGTCATTGTTGTGAGTACATCCTCGAATATCTCATGTGTTAGCTCACCAGTGAAGTCCACATTACCTGCCTCAGTTTTTACCTCAATGGTTCGCATTGATTGCGCCAATTGCTTGAGCTTGCTAATTTGCCTGCTAGCTTCACCCATGAATTCCTCTGTCTGACGATCATGTTTACGCTGATATTCTCGAATATCTGCTGACATATCCGAAGTGATGTTAGATACTGCCGAAGTAAACGAAGCATCAACATCATTCTTGAATGTGCTGAATTGATCGTTTAAACGCTTCTCAGCATCCGATGTATCAACCACTACTTTAGTAGTCTGCACATCCCCATCATTCCACAAAGTGACAAGGTCACTGATAGGGGTAGACATTGGCTTGTTATACGCTATTGCCAATTGCTTGAGCCTGAGTTCCTGCTCCGCACTGACATTGTCAGCGTTTAGGTTATCACCCAACACTCGTTGCAATTCGCCCAACGTAGTGCTGTTAGTGATTTGAGTTGAATGATTATACATAGTATAATTCTCCTATAGTTGCGATTAATTAAAGGGACTCGAACATTAAGTCACCACAAGTGCCACATACCAAACCATGAGTTTGATAAGCGGTGCGAGATTGCCTAGCAATGTTATTGCATGGCTTGCATTCTACCTTTACCATTCTGGTAGATTGCTTCTTACGAGCATTGATATCTACTGCTCCATGAGGATATGCACCAAGTTGATCTGCAATTGCTTGCAATTGAGGACGTAGTGAATCACTCATGGGAGTAGAAGTCATGGGAGCAAGGAAGCCACATAGCTTCGCTATTCTGGCAAATTCGCCACGATGACCACACTCAATGTTCAGTATGAACATGAGAGCATGAATAAGCTCATGGTAAGTATCGGAGACAACCTCTAGAGGTTTGTCTCTAGCAGGGGATATGTTGATACCGATGTGACCATCAGTAGCGCAGGATGCCTTGACACACTGAGCAACAGCTTTCTTTGTACGTTGCCCTCCAAGCCATGAACATGAGATACGAATTTTAGCTTGTGAGAATACAGCAGGGTCAGTGCCAGTCTTTTCACATAAGTGAATGATGCATAAAGCCATACAAGCCTCAAGCCATGTTTCTCTTTGGTGATATTTTGTTTCCATAATTCAGCCCTCCAGAGCCAGTTGCGATTGTAGTGGTAGTTTAAACACCCTTCATTACATTCAGGGTGTTATAAACAACCAATTTATTTAAAATTCCTATCCATTGTTGCCCCATCAACCAGTGATCTGCCAGTGTAAACGTCTAACCTATGCTCATCCTGCACCTCATTAGCATGAAGCATATCCTCCAGATCATCACATGACATGTACTTAACACACATGATTGCAGTTGCTCTAGCACTGAGTGAGCCATCGTCAATCATTCCAATTATCATATCTCTGATATCATTTTCCATTTTTGATCTCCTTTGATCGTTTATGTTAACTATGTTAAAATTTAAATTTACTCTTACTGCTACGCAGTCAATTAAAACTGCCACCATAACTGTGTGTTTTCAGGTAGGTTAGCCATTCTTTCAGAATGCATAGCGTGGTCGATCTCATTCATTTCAACACCATCGGTGTCTACACCTAACGATGTAAGTACATGAGAATCATGTATGTCAGGTGAGGTAAGCCAAACATCGTCATCATCCATATCTGTTAACAGATCACCATGCCATGCAAGTACATGTGAGTCATGCAAGTCAGGTGATCCTACAAGTGCTACGTCATCGAACGAATCCGAATCACACACATCTTCGCAGTGTGCTAATATCGAATCAATTTCGTCATTGAGTATGTCAGTCATTCTAATCATGTTGTTGCCCTCCATTGGGTCAGTTGCGAAAAGTCATTACACAACTACTGGCTTGTTTAAACCCTGTCAACCTTTATTTTCAAATTGGGTTGATATAACCTTTTTACCCTATGGGTAATATTTTTTGTTTAAACAGCTTTTATGGGGTGTAATCATGAGCAAATCCGCTAGTAATTTATCGGTCAGACAGCGCATGTTTTGTAGGCATATGGCGCAGGGTATGTCACAGCGTATGAGTGCAATTGAGGCAGGTTAT
>CERJ01021578.1_pt1 | contig 20205 bp, 14 predicted proteins | sample 530781 | NCBI WGS metagenome assembly CERJ01 (sample SAMEA2620967, study PRJEB7988) | marine metagenome | biome: marine biome (ENVO:00000447); feature: deep chlorophyll maximum layer (ENVO:xxxxxxxx); material: "saline water (ENVO:00002010), including plankton (ENVO:xxxxxxxx)" | depth 30 m
ACAACCCCGAGCAGTCGGGGCGGCTGCGAAAAAAAAGCTAAAGCTGATTCCATTGCGCTAAAAGAAATCAATACTCCTTCACAGTCATAAACATTTTCTTAACGCTTCATTCCATCATCTTCTTAACGCTCTTTTTACTAAGACCGATTAACAATCTTTCAAGCCTAAACCATCATGCAAGAAAGAATTCCAAAAACAATATATTCCCAATAATGATGTCTATCCGAATTAACTGAATTGATATGAAAACTCGCTTTATTTTTATTGCTTTATTTCCAATACTGATTTGTAGCTGTCAGCCTCAAACTACACAGCCGAAATTTGAATCTCTCCCAATATCCGCTCAAACCATTTCTTTGGTGGGAGATACGCTGAAAACAGCTCCGCAGACTTTGCCGGAGCGACTCCAGATTCGCATCGACTCCCTGAGTGCGGAAGCGTTGGATGAGGACCGCGTGGTTGACCACTTGATCTGGGAAGCACGTCAAGTGGCGTATGAAGGACAATACCGGCAAGCGGTGCAGTTGTTTACCGATGCCATCGAGCAGTTTCCGAATGAACCGAGATTGTATCGCCACCGGGGACATCGATATATCACACTTCGGGCTTTTGATCAGGCTATTGACGATTTCCAAAAGGCAGCTCGATTATTTGAAGGTCAAGAAGATATCACAGAACAAGACGGATTGCCAAATGACCAAAATCAGCCTTTAAGTTCGCTGCAAACCAACACGTGGTACCATCTCGGATTGGCACATTATCTGAAAGGAGAATATGAGCAAGCCAATCTCGCGTACCAAACCGGACTTCAGGTTGCCGATAACAATGACATGGCCGTGGCTTTCACCTACTGGAAATACATGACGCTACGAAAGTTAGGCAGAGATGTGGATGCTGGAAATCTACTTGAAACCATTTCCCCTGATATGGACCTCATTGAAAATACCAGTTACCACGAATTGCTGATGGTTTTCAAAGGAGTTTTCACTCCCGAAGAACTGCTTTCCCAGGAAAATTCCGAACTGGATAATGCGACTTTAGGCTATGGACTTGGTTTCTGGCACCACATCAACGGAAGAAATGAACGGGCACAAAAGATCTGGCAGCAAGTGTATAATTCCGGGAATTGGGCGGCTTTTGGATTTATTGCAAGTGAGGCTGAACTAGCGGATTAGTGTTACCGTGCGAAGTGTTACGGTGTTAAGGTTACCTACCTTTAACACCGTAATATTATAACACCCTCGACCAATACACTATAAACTCACTCTGTCGCAAGCGTCCGCTTGTGACTTCTCCCCACCTTCCTTGTTCTCTTTCTTTTGTACCGACAAAAGAAACAACCCCGAGCAGTCGGGGCGGCTGCGAAAAAAAAGCTAAAGCTCACTCCATTGCGCTAAAAGAGATCAATCCTCTTTCACGATCATAAACATTTTCTTAGCTACTCAGCGGAATGATTTCTTTCTTAACGCTTCATTCCATCATCTTTTTAGCGCTCTTTTTTCTAAGGCCGATGGTTAAATCACCGCAAATATCCTTCAACTTATATAAGTCTGCCAATAAGTAGAAAACCAACCATTCTTTATAATTATAGTGATTGTTCTACATCTTCCCAGATATCTTCAACGTGTTCGAGTCCGATGGAAAGGCGAATGAGTCCCTGGGAAATACCTACCTTTTGGCGCTCCTCTTCCGAGAGTTTTGAATGGGTTGTTGAAGCCGGATGCGTCGCGATCGTTCGGGAATCTCCAAGATTAGCAGTAAGGGAAAGCATCTTTAACGAATCCAGGAAATTTTGCCCGGCTTTCAGTCCGCCTTTAATTCCGAACGTTACGATTCCCCCACCCATCGCCATTTGTTTTTGAGCCGTTGCGTAAGCGGGATGATTTTCCAAAAACGGATATTTCACCCATTCCACCTGCTCATGATCTTGAAGCCTTTGGGCGATATCGAATGCACTTTGGGAATGTCGCTCCATACGAATTTGCAGCGTTTCCAAACTCTTCGACAACATCCACGCATTGAAGGGCGATAGACAGGGTCCCGAATGACGAGCAAACGACTCGATCTCATCGATAAGCTCCTGCCTTCCCACAATGGCTCCGCCCAAACCACGTCCTTGTCCGTCGAGATATTTGGTAGCTGAATGGATCACCAGGTCTGCCCCAAACTTGATCGGATTCTGGATGATTGGTGTAGTAAAGCAATTATCCACCACATAGATAAGGTTATGTTTTTTTGCGATCTCGGCTGCTTTTTCAAGGTCGATGATATCAAGCGCCGGATTCGAAGGCGTTTCCAGGTACAAGATCTTTGTTTGTGGGGAGATGGCTGCTTCCCATTCCTCCAGGTTTGTAGCAGATACATAATTGGTTTTAATATTCCACTTCGGAAAGATCTGCGTAAATAATTTGTGGGTTGAGCCGAATACCGACCGGGAAGCCAGTACTTCATCGCCGGCATCCAGCAAAGCCGCAAAAGTTGAAAATACGGCAGCCATTCCAGAAGCCGTAGCCCAGCCAGCTTCGGCTCCTTCCAGCATAGCCATTTTCTCAACGAATTCATCCACGGTGGGATTGGAATAGCGGCTGTACACATTGCCCTCCTCTTCCCCGGCAAACATCGCTCGCATATGCTCGGCATTATCGAACACATAACTGGAGGTCATATAGATGGGCGTTGCGTGTTCACCAAATTTCGTTCGGTCGGTTTGGGTACGAATAGATTGCGTTTCTTTACGCTTCATGATCTTCGATTTTATTGAGTGAGTGGCTCGAAGATAACAATATCTTTATAGTGTTATGGTGCGATGGTGTTTTGGTTTTTCAAAGTCATAACACCGTAACACTACATTTTGCGCTCTTTGTGGAGATCTATTTACACAATGTAGTCCGAGTAGCTTCAGCTTCTACCTTTCTTTTGTGCCGACAAAAGAAACAAAAACTCCCGGCTGCGAAAAAAGAGCTAAAGCTGATTCCATTCCACTAAAAGAAATCAATGCTCCTTCACGGTCATAAGCATTTTCTTAACTCATCAGCGGTATGATTTCTTTCTTAACGCTTCATTCCATCATCTTTTTAACGCTCTTTTTTCTAAGGCCGAAGAACTTAAACACATTCATTGGTAAAATTGAAAAGTTAAGTAGGTGCGTTGTCTAGATAGATTTATAGCATGCTGTTGTACTATTATACGGTGCTTTGAAATTATTCAAACCCAAAACACCGTCGCACTGCAACACTATTTCTATCGTACCAAGAAAACCGCATTCCCGATCAGCAATTTCCCGTTGTGCCAGAAACCACGGAAGAATGGATTGTCGACCATGTATACAACGCTGCCGCGACCCATATTTTGAACGCCAAACACTAAGCTGTGCTCCAGGTCTTTTTTGGCTTCGTGACCAGCAAACCCACTTCGGTGTGCGCCTGGTTTGGCAGCTCCCACGTTCCAGCCGTTTTCCAAATATTCGTAGGAGGCAGATCCGGTTTTTAGAGACATGTACACATCCCCATAACCAAAAGCGAGCGGATGCGTATTATCCAGCGTAACTTCAAAAATACTTCCCGGGTTAAAACTCGAGATACGCTCGCGAGATGCATTTCCATAGGTCTTTAATTTAGATTCTGGATCTTCCTCCGAAGTCTCTTCTTCATCTGATTTCCGCTTCAACGCAAAGCCGTCTTTTCCAGCCAGTATGCCATTGGCTCCTTCAACCGCAATCAACTTCCCACCTCCACGAACCCATTCTTTGATGGCATCTAATTCATTGTCACTTACCGCACTTCCGTACATTGAAGGCAGTATAAGCACATCGTAAGAATTCCAATCTACCGAGCCCACATCATCTACATTGATGAGATTCAGCGGATAATTGATCTGCTGATCGAAGTAATTCCAGATATGTCCAACCATGTTCGAACTTGTTCCTTCTCCGGATAGCAGGGCTACTTTTGGAGCAGTCAGATATCGCACCGATGACGAACCAAAATCTTTACCTGAATCTACAAATCCTGTTTCAACCGGAGTCACAATTCGGTTCAGCAAACCGGCTTCATCTTTAACGATCTGATCGAATTTCTCGCCAAGTTTTTCATTACCATTTCGGGTGATGATCAATGTGCCCGGTGCATATTCTTCCCCATTTAAGGTGAAGGCCTTCTCGGCATATCGTACCGCGACGCCTTCATCCAGCAAGCGCGCCAGGTAGCGAAGATCTTCCAGTGAGTTCCATTTAGCCAGATACGCATACGGTTTTTCAACAGAAGGAGTCAGTTCACTTTCTACTTCCATTTCAAGCGGACGAGTATCCACCTGCCCATTGATCGCATAACCGTCCACACCGTACGCATAATGCATTTCCCAAGCGGTGATATCGTAAGTCAGCGAATCCGCTAACTCCGGTTTCGGCTCAAACAAAACCCGAACCAACGTTCCTTTGGGCTGATAGGTACTGATCACATAATCTCCTTCTTCCACATTCACCCGTCCGGTTTCGCTGGTGCTGTAATCATATCCGTTTGCGCGGGTTGATCCGGAAGCCTGACCAAATTCAATATTCTGATTCACCAAATACCGCAGCAGCCTGGACACTTTATCCGGATTGCTGCTTTTCTTCACAACAAATGTCTTGTATTCACCTGCACCATTCTGGATCGTGTTGTCGAAGTACTTCGAAAATTCATCGATCACTTTTTGTGAATTTTGAGCGGTGATCTCAACGGTTGAAAGTCCTGTGGTGGAGTGATGTGTGAGTCGGTCGTGCAAAGTCAGCGTATCGCCTTCAGCGGTAATCACACCCAAACCGGATGTACTGTGCCCCGCCTGCTCGTAGGTCATCCCGATGGCACCGTTGAAGGTTGGCCAGGTGTCACCATAACTCGGGTAGAACAGATCAAAGATCTCGCGGGTGAAATACAGCCAGTTTTCCTCATCAAAATACTCCGTATGGTTTTTCCCGATCATCGTCTGAAAATCACGTTGCCAGTCGGTGATGGCCATGTGAAACGGTTCGGCGGCCGGAGCAAAATAGTACGGCGAGTTGATGCCTTGCTCATGGAAATCAACATGCACATGTGGCATCCATTCGTTATACACGCGAATGCGCTGCTGACTTTCCACCTGTGTTTGCCACGCCCAATCCCGGTTCAGATCAAAATAATAATGATTGGTACGTCCGCCCGGCCACGGTTCACTGTGTTCGCGCGATTCCAGATTCACATTCACCTCCTCCCCAACTACACTTCGGTACCAGTTTACATAACGATCTCGTCCATCGGGATTCACCATCGGATCCATCACCACAACGGTGCTTTCCAACCAATTAGATTTCTCTGTCAGCAGTTTATACACGGTGTTCATCGCCGCCTCACTGGAAGATGTCTCATTGCCATGCACATTGTAGCTCAGCCAAACAATCGCCTTTTGGTTTTCGGTGGGTGAACCGGATTCGAGTCCTGCCAGACGCAGATTATTCACCCGGATCTCCTCGATATTCTTCTGATTTTCTTCGGATGAAACCACCGCATACACCAACTCACGACCTTCATTGGTTTTTCCATATTCCGAAAGCGTCACCTTGGGAGATTCTTCCGCTACATGCTGAAAATAATTGAGCACTTTGTAGTGCGGTGTCCACTGATCACCCAGTTCATAGCCCAGAAATTCGGCCGGGGATTGAAGTTGCGCCCAGCTCGTGGCTGTGATCAAAAAAGTTGCTAAAAACGTAAGTAGAAATGATCTCTTCATTATTCGGATGGATTATTCAGTTCGGTTTCAATTTGGTTGACCACATCATCGACGATGGAATTGGGTATGGGAATCGCGAGGTTATAGTGAGCGATCTTCCACGCACCAGCTTGCTTCACCAGTACGCCGCTGCCACGACTCGGCCCTAAGTTAGGCGTATCCAGCTCTTCATCAAACCAGGCAATTTTACCATTGTCAGAAAAATATACTTTTCGGAAGGTCGGGGTGAAGGTCCATGCTACGCCGTCATCTTCAAAGTAGGGTTTGGACCACGGCTTGAATTCTGCGATCGTCCAGCGCTCGGTAGCATCGGTTCCCATAAAAATGGAAGAATCATTCTCAAAGTGATTGAAGTAGCGTTCGAAATCACCTTCCGCTGCGGCCGCGTGCCAGTCATTGAGTACGGCGTCCACATCCTCAGAGGAAGGTTCCGGAATAGTTTCTTTGGGTTGGCATGCTCCGAGCATCAAGCCGGAAATAATCAGAAGAAAGGTTAATGATCTCATCGTAAGATTTTGAAGTTAAATATGGCTTCTATGTTGTCATCCTGAGCGCCTTTAACGTCATACTCAAGTTTGTTGTTAAACGCGATCCCGAATGCTCGGGACAAATTTTGATACATCACAAATTAGCTAAACATTGAGACTCTTCGCGATCACCACCTGGTCAACTATTACTTAAAGGGCGCTCAGAGTGACAACTAATGATTTAGGTGCCAAAAGTTAGCCAATGGTAGCTATTCCAAGAGGTTTGGGCAAGGGGAAATTTTTGTGGAATATTTGTTCACTTGCAGGTCTAAAGACCTTGGCTTGTTTATGAATGAGAAAGGTCAAGCACTTTAGAGCTCGTTGAGTTGCTCCGCGGTTCAATGGAAACCGGAGGTTCTGTCTTCAAAATCTCTTCCTCCTATTTCTACTTCATCAACACCATGCGTTTTGATAGTACGGTACCATCAAATTTCAACTGATAGAAATATACACCGCTTGAAAGATCTGAAGCATCAAAACGGGCCACATGTACCCCTTGCCTCATCGTTTCATCAACCAATACATGCACCGATTGTCCTAACAGATTGAAGACCTCCAGCTGAACTGCTCCCGAAGACGGCAAGCTGAATTCAATTAAAGTAGACGGATTGAACGGATTCGGGTAATTCTGAGAAAGGCTAAGCTCCCTGGGAATATCAATGGCGCCTTCAAGTTCATTAGATACTGTCAAGGCTTCCAGGTCAGCCCGCAGGTAATTCTGATGGATCACGTTCAAAGGGTTATCTCCAGACCATCGCAAATAAATAGAAGCTTCCCCCCTTTCATGTGCATACTCCACTTTGATCTTCCTGGCCTCGCCTTCAGTAAGTTGAATGGTGTTGGATGTATTTGATTCGGATATGAGCAGTTCCTCACCCATCCATACCTTAGCCGTACCATTTTCACTTTCCAACGAAAGAGTATAATTGCCGGAAGAAGGTGACACTAACTCACCCTCCCAGCGGACACTGAAGTTGTTTGACGGGATATCTTCATGGGGTGTATCCAATTTCCAATTCCAGGCGATCATTGGTTCTTTTCGCACCACTGGAGTCCCTGTGAAATCTTCGTTGGGATAGTAAGTGGCAGCAAGTCCTTGGGCTGAATCGGGATCAATCTTAGCAATACCTTGCCCATGAAACTCGATCCAGTTCAGGTTCCCGATACTCGACTGTCCCTCATTTTTAAAAACCAGATATACATCATGCGTTCCGCCAGGATTTGCCAGATCAGATATAAAGTAATCATATCCCTGCCAGTCGCCGGTAGCTTTGGTATTTACCTGTGCGATCTCGGTGCCGTTTACATCATCTAGACGAACCTCTACGCTGGCCGGTGTAGACTGTGAAGCATACCGGAGGGTGATATATTGAATATTTTTAAAATTTATGGGACCATATCCCAGCGCTGACAAATGATTAATAAATCCGATATTTTCTCCTCCACCTAAGAAATCGCCAGTGGGTTCGGCTTGTACATCGATCCGGTCAAAAGCATGTTCGGCCTCTTTAATCTTCCCTTGCAACACACTCGATGCCTTGCCAGTCAGAGGAGCATTGATTGCGCCCCCACTATCGGTGTATTCCGCATTGAAAACATAAAATACATTATCAGGGCCTTCACCATGAGACTCCGCAATAAACTCACCTTCACAACCTGCAATATTTCCAAGTCCGTGAGCATGATCGTCATGGCCTATGGTCGGTTCCGCCAAGACATCTCTGCAGTCGATACCCTCTCCAATAGTCCCCTCCTCTTCATCCTTCACAGATACCCTGTATTCTATTGTATCACCTGCTTCGTAAAATCCCCCATTCAACGGGTAATCGATATTGACTTCTGGCCTGGAGTTTCCTGCTGTAATTTCTACCTGAGCTGTACTGCTTTCCCCATCAGGATCTGTAACAGTAAGCGTTGCAGAGTATGCGCCGGACTCTGTGTATGTAAAGTTTGCCGTCTCGGTTGTAGCGTCTTCCGTTCCATCCTCATTGAAATCCCATGAAAAAGAAAGTTCATCATTATCAGGATCGCTGGATCGTTCCGCAGAAAACTCCACTTCAAGGGGTATAGCTCCATTTGTGACTGAAGCAATAGCCACGGCTTGCGGAGGTCGGTTTCCAAGGTTTTCCACATATTCAATTCTGAGTACGCGAGCATCCGGGTTACCACCACTAAACCCAGTTCCCCACTCGATGACATACAAAGCACCATCAGGGCCAAAATGCAGGTCAATGGGACGATTAAGAACCAGACTCTCCAAAAAATCATTGATCTGCAGCAAGTTACCTTCTCGATCAAACCGAACTTCTTTGATCCAGTTACGTGTCCACTCTGCGATAAACAGAACTCCGTTGAAGTATTCAGGAAAGCCACCGCTTTCGGTATTGGTTGAATCAAAGTGGAAAAAATCACCGCCAATAGCTGTACGATTACTACTGGTCCCAAATTCCGGCTGCTCATCAAAAGGTCCATAAGGATAATACAGCCACGCAGGTTTAGCAGGAGGGAGATTCTGCAAGCCGGTGTTATTGGGAGAGTCATTCACCGGGTTGGCGCAGTCAAAGGAGCCCTCGGAAGTGCTGTTTTCAAAGTTCCACTCTTCATATGCAAAGTTATCTCCGATGCAAAAGGGCCATCCAAAGTTTCCTGCAGTTGAGGTACGGTTGAATTCGTCGTAACCTCTGGGTCCCCGGTTTGGGTTATTGACGCGGGCATCAGGCCCCACATCTCCCCAAATAAGTTCATTGCTCACTTTATTCACGGCCATACGGAATGGATTTCGGGTTCCCATTACATAAATTTCAGGTTTTCCCTTCTCCTGATCATCAAAAAGGTTTCCGTTTGGTATCGTATAACTTCCGTCTTCTTCAGGGTGAATTCTGAGGATCTTACCGCGGAGATCATTGGTATTGCCAGAGGTGCGCTGGGCATCATAGGCCTCGCGGCCATCGCGTTCGTCAATAGGAGCAAACCCATCCGACTGAAATGGATTCGTGTTATCACCGGTAGTGATAAACAGGTTCCCATTACCATCAAATTCGAGGTCGCCTCCGGAGTGGCAGCATTCATCGCGCTGAACAGGTATGGTTAGTAAAATTTCTTCGGAAGAAAGGTCAATCTCTCCGTCTGTATAGTCGAAGCGCGACACTCTTTGTTCGGAGGGAGATGCCGGAGAATAAAATAGATAAAGCCAGGAATTGCTCTCAAAATCCGGGTCCAGCACAATTCCCAATAGTCCATCTTCACGGCCGCTTTCAACATCAAGTTCAGCAGCTGTTTCAATGATTCCTGATTCATTATTTCGGTATTTGACCACACCTCCCCGCTCAATATAAAGCACGTCCCGATTGGGCAGAACAGCCAGCTCCATAGGGTCTTTTGGGTTATCGTCTAACACCGTAACCAGGTATTTGTCATCTATGGTAGCTTCATAGTTTCCATTTATTTTTCCGGCTGCCCATTGTATTCCTCCCAAAATATGATCCAGGAATTCGGGTTCCGAAAAACTTGCTGAAGTATGTCCACCCCCGGTATACCACGAACGACCTCCGTCAAACTCATGCATCCAGGCGATCGGATGATCATATCCCATATTTCCTCCCCCATAAGTGTCTTCATCCAGCGTCATCAACACATGTACATCTCCGCGCGGATTGCTTCGAAAGTTGTACCATTCATCCGTTCTCGTCCATCGATCCGGCAAATGATTTGTTGAAGGATGAAGAGTGTCAGCTACTTCAATGGTTGCTGTGGGTGTTCCGGGTGGGTGACTATCAAAGTAAGCGCCAACCAGTTCTCCATACCAAGTCCAGTTGTACTCGGTATCGGAAGCGGCGTGAATCCCGACATAACCTCCACCACTTTGAATGTACTGTTCAAAAGCAGCTTGCTGATCTGTATTAAGGACGTCACCGGTGGTACTCAGAAAAATGATAACATCATATTGGCTCAGGTTCTCGAAAGTAAAATCAGTAGCATCTTCGGTAGTCTCCACCGTAAAACCATGATCTGAGCCGAGCTGTTGGATAGCATTTACTCCGGCTTCAATGGAAGCGTGCCGAAATCCTTCGGTCTTAGAAAAAACTAGCAAACTGTGGTCTTGTGCCTGAATAATGGTGGAAAAAGAACATACAATTAGAAGGAAGAGAAAGAAATTTTTCAATACTTGATGATTTAGTCGGAGGATCAAAAGAACTTACTAAAAGAAAGGCAGACTGGATAATCAGACATTCATACTAATTTCACGATACAGGCCCGAAGTCTCGATTGCTCCGGGCATCAGGAGGCTTAACCTGTTTACGAAGATAGTGATTCATATGCTACATCATGCCCCACAATCATCTTTGCTTCCACATCTAATCAATATTCATACTCCCGCACCTCAGCTCCCATATGTGGACTTACCAAAATCCGCTCCCTCTCAAAATCCATTCCTACATAAGGATTTAGATCTTCTCCAGAGCCCAACTTCATTCGTTCTACCAATTCTCCTTCTGCATCAAATTTATGGATCCACAGAGGTCGGCGCGGGGCAAATCTTGTTACCAGGTTAGTGTAGGTCATTAGGAGCAGCTCCCCGTCTTCATTACTTCTTCCGGCTACATATTTTCGCACGTTCATGGCACTTAGTCTCCGGTCCGGATGTTCTTTTGCAACAGTGGCAAGGTCGATGGCCAGCGTATCAACTTCCGGGGTATCTGGAATTTCTCGCTCCCATAATTTCTCTCCGCTTAAATCGTATTTCTCAATCTTTGGGATGGCACTGTAGATGATATAGATCTCATCCGGATTGGCACGATCATTCACAGGAAAAGCAAGACACTGATCTTTGGCAGGAACTTCTTTGTTTTTGAGGGCTGACCTCGCCGCGTCCTCATCTTCACTGATCGTACAACTTTCCGGTATCGCAGCAATATCCGCGATCTTTTCGCCCTGCCAGTTTACAGCCTTATACAAATACGCTTCTCCAAAATGAGAGGGAATAAGCACGGTCTCATTCAAGGTTACAAATGGCTGATTGTTGTTATCATTGAGCGGCATTGGTGGAGGAGGCGGGCCATCAGGAACGGTTTTCCTCTTGGTTCTTAACTCTGCATAGTCTAAAGATGAAATATGCTTGCCGTCCTCCCGACTGTATTTATGAACAAAATACTGTCCGCCATCTATAATAAAGAGATGGTTGTCATTGAAAAAGAAATCATTCAGCATTTGGATCTCTCCGGGACCACGTCCGCGCTGACCATATTGATGGACCACGGTACTGCTGTCATCAACTTCCGTAATTCCCCATTTCGGCAGGTCCTGAATGAACAGATGTTGGTCGTTGCCATCGTACTTTAGCCGGACCGGCATGCCCAACAACACTTTATCACTGTCTACATAATCCTTATAGGTGTTGAGTTCTGTTACCTGAATCCTTGTTTGATCGGCTTTGTCAGTTTTTCCTGAGGTGCACCCCACAAAGAGGGCCAGAACCATCGTCCCAAAAAACGCATGCTTGTTAATTCTATACATAGAAAGCTATATCTAGTTGATCTTCAACAAGATAAAAATATTTACTAAAACTACAATTTTAGTAGTAGGTTTCAGAACCGCGCCTCGTTGAGTAGCCCCGCTGCTCAACGCAACCCGGAGGCTCCGCCTCCAAACCCATCACCCCGAAAATAACGTCACAGGAAGTACCACATTCCCCTCGCCTGCATAATTCCGCGCCGAAGAATACTTCCAATGTTCAGCAAATTCTACGAAGCCTGCTTTAACCGGATTGAAATGTACATATTAAATTTTCTGATTCATCATTTTCACATTCGAGATCTGCTTGGGATGTACGCCGGCCTGCCACATCTGATACTCACTGTCCTTATGCTTCGAATGTTTCCAGGCCTTTAATTCAGACAGAAAATATCTCCGGTCTTGAGATTTCAAGTGATCAATAATGCATCTTGCCGTAAATGATTTGAACCTCCCCATTTTCTTAGCCAGCTCTTTTCCTTCAATGATCATATGGAGGTGATTATGCATGATCACGTATGCATAGAGTTTCACCTTTTCTTTGTTTTGAAGATGTTTAATGGATTCAATTATAATCTCGCTTATATCCTGATACGCAAATAATGAGATCCCTTTTACTATGCTACACGTTACAAAATAGGGATAGTGCTCCTCTTTAAATTTATATCTTGTTTTGCCCATAACTTTTTTAGTTAGTTAGAGCCACTTCAAAAGGATTCCTTACAGATTTTTTGAGGCGGAGCCTCGGGAGAGCGTTGAGCAGCGGAGCTACTCAACGAGGAATACATATCTGTTACTGAAAAACTCCGTACTTTTGGTTATGCTTCCATCATATTTTAATAAACCCAATTCCCACTTTGATCATCAGCAGCAACAGTTCCAACCAAGTCGCCCCTATCAAACGAATTGCTGCTATCGACATTGGCACCAACTCTTTTCACGCCATTATTGTGGATATCTATTCGGATGGCAGCTTCCGCACGCTCGATAAGCTCAAGGAAATGGTGGAACTCGCCAAGGGCGGAATGGGAAAACGTCTTTCGGATGGTGCCTTCAAACGGGGACTTTCTGCTCTAAAACACATCAAGCGGCTGGCCGACAGTTACGAGTGTGAGGAGATTCTGGCCTATGCCACCAGTGCTATTCGTGAGGCTGAAAATGGCGGGGAGTTCATTCAGAGGAGCATTGATGAGGCCGGAATCAAAATGCTGGCTATTCCCGGTCGGGTGGAAGCAGAACTCATCGGACTCGCGGTTCGACATGGAGTGAAATTGACTTCCGAGCCGGCTCTGATGGCCGATGTGGGGGGAGGAAGTGTAGAGTTTATAATCGGTAACGATAAGGAGTTCTTTTACCTGGCCAGCAAAAAGATCGGAGTTTCGCGAATGACGGAAGTTTTCAAGCCTTCCGATCCCATCACCCCAGAAGATATTGAGACGCTGGAAAATCATTATGAAGAACAGCTTCGGGATGTGGCACAGGCTTTTGCTCAGCATCGCACCGATACGATCATTGGCTCGTCTGGCACTATGGAAAACATTGCGGAGATGATCGCCGCTCGCAAGAAGAAAACGAGTGATGTTACGCTAAACGAGATGGAATTTTCGGCGGAGGAGTTCAAGGAGTTTTATAATGATTTCATCAAGTTAAGCCGGAAGGAGCGGAAGAAAGTATCCGGCCTGGAAACGAAGCGTGTGGGCTTTATCAACACCGGTGTGGTATTGCTTGATTTCCTGATCCGGAAGTTTGGGATCAAGAAAGTGCGTATTTCCTCTCAGGCTTTGCGGGAAGGGATCGTGATCAGGTATCTGAAGAAAGAAATGATCGGGCTGCCCTGGACCGGTGTTTTTGCAGATCCGCGCCGACGAAGTGTGTTTGAGCTGCTCCGTAAAACCGACTGGCACGAAAATCACTCCCGTCATGTGGCCAACATGGCCCTCACCATTTTTGATGCGCTGGAGGACGAACTCGGGCTCACCCCAAACGACCGGGAGCTGCTGGAATATGCTGCTTATCTGCATGATATCGGGTATTATATCTCTCATTCCAAGCATCACAAACACGCGCTTTATATCATTCGTCACTCTGACCTGAAGGGGTTTAAAGAGAATGAGATCGAGATCATCGCCAATGTGGCTCGCTACCACCGGCGGTCAACTCCCAAAAAGCGACACGGGGAGTACTGGAAAATGTCGCCCGCTATACGAAAGCGGATCAAGAAGCTGTCCGGGATTTTGCGCGTGGCTGATGGACTGGATCGCAGCCACTACCAGAATGTGAAGGACCTGGAGGTTGTTTCGGAAGAAGTTTACATCAAAATAAGCATATGGACCGAAGGCGAGCCCTACCTCGAAATTTGGGGAGCCGAGCGAAAGTCGGAGCTATTCAAAGAAATGACCGGGAAAAAACTGAAGATAGAACAGGTGCTCAAACCAACGTATTCTTCATAACGCAGCTCATGGAGGTGCAATTTTCAAACATTTCCAGGCTCAATAAAAAGCATTTTTCTGCGTATCTTTGGGGTGAAATAAATTCAAAAAAGAGATTTTTACCCTCCTATGGACATCGAAGAATATAATTTTAAAGACCGCCTGATCAAGGGAATGACAACCGACGGAAATTTCAAGATCTCTGTCGTTAAAACCACTGAAGTTGTTAAAACCGCCCGCTCAAAGCACAGCCTATCACTACTGAATACGGTAATTTTGGGTAAAGCCTTAACCGCTACCATGTTACTCGCCTCTGAATTGAAGGGAGAGGAACGTATTCAATTACGAATGGATGGTAACGGCCCCATCGGATTTTTAGTAGCCGAAGCCAATCAGGTTGGAGAGATCCGCGGCTATGTTAAAAATCCTGCCGCCGAACTCGACTACACAGAGCCTGAGACCCAACTGGGTGATGGTATTGGCCTGGGGGTTCTCACATTTTCAAAAGTACTTTATAATGAAGCTGAACCACGAAGCAGCACTATTCAGATCGTAAATGGTGATGTAACAAGTGATGTAGCTCATTATCTTGCCCAATCTGAACAAATTCCATCTGCCTTATTGGTGGATGTAGGTATTGATGAAGACGGAAATGTAACCGAAGCTGGCGGTTTACTCATACAGCGCCTGCCGGATGCGCCCGACGGACAGATTGATCTACTTCAGGAACGCCTATCCTCCTTCCCTGCCATCGATGAGTTGCTCTCGGATGGGCAGTATATCGATGAGATCATGAAGAAGGCTGTCTCCCCATTAAAGGTGAAAGAACTAAATCGCCAGCCGGTAGATTTTTTCTGCCGCTGCACGCGCAAACGGTTCAAAAATGCACTTTCTATGCTGACTCTCGATGACCTGAAAGACATGGAAGGCGAGGGACAAGAAGTGGTATGCCATTACTGCAATCGCAGGGAAAAGATTTCGAAAGATGAACTGGAGAAGATCATCACCGATGCTCAGGCTAAGATGAATTAAGGCCATCTTCGGGAACCTGGCTTCAGCAAATGCCCCAGACTTCAAGTTCTCGGCATTCCACGATTATCTGCACCTCTATCTATCCCAGGAAGTTAAGGTTTGGATGATATTTTGAAACACAGCATAGAGGTTCGGGGAAGAAAATTCTCAAAAATTTGCCTATACAATTTTAGTTCTCTTGTTTAGATATTAGATTCCCATAGCTTAAATAATCCAAAATATTTTATGGCAGATTTAAAACGTGAACTGGGCTTTTGGGACGCCTTAACCATTGGCGCCGGAACAATGATCGGTGCCGGAATCTTTCTACTTGCGGGGGTAGCTCTCGAAATGTCGGGCCCAGCCGCTATTTTCGCCTATTTAATGGCTGGCGTGGTTTGTATGATCACCGCTTCAAGTGCTGCCGAGCTAGCTACAGGGATGCCAACTTCTGGCGGAGATTATTTTTTCGTTTCCCGTTCTTTAGGACCTGCAATGGGAGCCATATCAGGAGTTGGGATTTGGCTGAGCCTTACTTTTGCCATCGCTTTTTATCTTTTTGGGCTGGGTGAGTACCTCTCTCAATTCCTTCCCATTTCTGCTTTTTGGGGCGCTGTAATAGGAGGCGTACTTTTAACGATTCTGAATGTTGTTGGAGCTAAAGAATCCGGCCGAACTCAGGTAATAGTGGTTCTCATCCTTTTTGTTATCCTTGGTACGTTTAGCGTGATGGGAGTTTTTCATATTGATACTGCCAACTACGATCCCTTTATGCCTTTTGGGTTCGACTCCATCTCAGCAACCACAGCTTTGGTTTTTGTCTCATTTCTTGGTTTTGTAAAGATCGCGGCCGTTGCTGAAGAGATCAAAAACCCATCCAAGAATTTACCCCGGGCCCTGATTGGATCCGTGGCACTGGTCACTGTTCTGTATGTAATTATTGTGTTGGTAATAGGCGGAATGTTTGAACAGTCAACCATTGCTGATGTACGAGATCCGTTGACAACAGCTGCACGTACCATTCTGGGAAGTCCTGGCGCAGTAGCCGTTATTATAGCTGGATTATTGGCAACGCTTTCTTCCGCAAATGCAAGCATCATGGCTTCATCCAGGATCAATCTTGCAATGGCGAGGGATCGAATGGTTCCAAATTGGCTGGCCGACATTCACCAGAAATTACTAACTCCCTATCGTGCCATTATTCTTACCGGGGTACTTGCATTATCATTTTTACTGCTTGAAAGCCTGGAAGATCTCGCCAAAATTGCGAGTGTGCTACAGCTCTACAGTTATGCCGCACTGAACATTGGTTGTGTAGTATTGCGTGTGTCTCACCCCGACTGGTACAAACCAACCTATCGAACTCCTGGCACACCATGGCTACAAATTCTTGCTGCGGTTGGTTGCCTTTCCATCATAGTGTACTCCGGTACTTTTGCGCAGATCGCCGTTGTGGTACTTATTATTGGAAGCCTTTTATGGTATCTGGCATGGGGGCGTTCCCGCGTTGAAATTGAACATGCGCTGCCTGAACTCAAGCAAAACTGGAAGGAATTAGGTTTCGGAATGTTCACCGCGCCGGTTGAACTCCATGAATCTGAATTTGAAGAATGGGCTCCTGCCATCCGTGCCTTGAATGTTAAAGAAGGACGGAATATTCTTACCGCACTGGCAAATCCTGCTCACGAAAAAGCCCTGCTTAAAATTTCACAGCTTATAGCCACCGGTAAAGACGAAGGTGGTAAAGTAACCGGGATCAATATGATGAAAGTACCCTTTCAAACCCCGATCTCTACCGTCAATAAGATGCTGGAAGAAAAACAGTCTGTTCGTAAAAGTATAGAACAGATCAGTCAAAGATCACAAGCCGAGACGCTGGATAAAAAAGGTAAGGATTCAGTCTTGGCAACCACAACTTTTGAGTCTGCAATGGCTGCATCTCATGATATTTTTAAAGGGTTGATCTCTGAAACGGAAGATCGGCAGGCAGATATGCTGGTTATGGGTTGGCAAGGCGGATTCAGTTTAGGCCGGATCTATAACACCCCCGTGCAAAAGATCATTAAGAATTTAAAAGCAGACCTTTCCGTATTGAAGGATCGTGAACTGGGTGAGATCAACTCTGTTGTAGTTCCCTGGGGAGGCGGATTGCATGCCCGATTAGGGATGGAAATTGGACTTCGTATTGCACAAACTGTGGGAGCTAAATTGCGAGTTCTCCGATTAGTTAAGCCTGGAATAAATGTTAAAGAGGAGGAAGAAGAACTTCTTCAGCGCATTAAACCTTTAGCCGGAGACTTTGACCGAATAGAAATTACAGTTAAAGAATCTACCGATGTAACCGGTGGCATTCTTGAGGAACTTGAGGAACATCAGGATGACTTACTGATCATTGGAGCTTCCCACGAATGGGGTATCCGAAATGTATTATTTGGAACCATCCCCGATATCATAGCAGATCGTGCCCCCTGCTCGGTGTTAATGGTCAGAAGATATGTTAACGATGACTGGAAAATGAAGGCCGCTGAAAGTGTTAAGAGAGTTAAAGAGCAGTTAGGTATGACCTCCTCCCCTGAAAGTAATTAGTATCTCATTTTCACGATTTTTCTAAGACCTCCACGCTCCTGCTTAATTTGAGCAGCACCAACAAACGATGTATATTGTATACATCATATTTGGAGAGAGTTATGAAACGAACACAAATTTATCTTACCGAAGAAGAGAAAAAAGCCATAGAAAAGCTTTCCGATGAACGGGGTACGACCCAAAGCAACATTATCCGCGAAGCCATCGATGAATATTTGACTAAGGAAAAAGCGAAACCCAAGAAAAAATCCATCATGGATTTTGCCGGCATATGGAAGGAAAAAAAGGATATTCCTGATGTGCGTGAAATGAGAGAAGGTTGGGGAAAACGTATGAAAAGATTAGGATTAGATGATAGTTGATACGAATATCATTATTGACTTTTTGAAAGGCCGTGACGAGGCAAATAGCTTCATAAAAGCTCATAAACCTATCACTACTTCTGTAGTTGTAGTTTCTGAATTATTTGCAGGAGTTAAAAGTAAAAATGAAATGAGAGAGTTAAGAGAGTTTCTGACTTTTGTTGAATTGGTTGATGTAACAGAAGTAATCGCAAAAAATGCCGGTTTACTAAGACGAAAATATTTAAAGAGTCATGGAATAGAAATTCCGGATGCACTTATAGCCGCAACTGCCAACTATCTAAAAGTCCCGGTAGCCTCTCTTGACAAAAAGCATTTCTCCGTCTTGACTGATGATCTTGTTATTCCGTACTGATCTATAGGGAATTCGCCAACCATTTCTATACATAGAATTAGATTCAGGCCTGCGGGGGAATCACCTGTATTAGACTATGAGCTTATTTTTCAAAGATGCTTTTCTTAATCACAATACCTTGTCATCCCCGTGAAGACGGGGATCTTATTGTATCAAGTGATCAAATAGCAAAGGAAGTCCCGCATCCACAATTCTCAACAGCATTGGGGTTGTCGAAAGTGAAACCCCGGGCATCCAGTCCATCGGGATAGTCGATCTGCATTCCCTCAAGGTACATAAGATGCTTTGGCGCTACAATGATCTCAACGCCGTGGCTTTCATATACGCTGTCTTCGTCGGTACGATGGTCGAGCCCAAGTTTGTAGCTGAGGCCAGAGCATCCACCGCCATCTACAGCCACGCGCAGATATAAGTTATCATCCAGTCCTTCGTCACTCTTGATCTTTTCTACCTGCCTTGCTGCCCGTTGGGTAAGAATAACAGGCTCGCCGGTCAGCTCAGTTTTTTGATAGTCACTTTCAGTGATCGGTTGTGGATCCGCAGATCCTTCTTCCTCATCAACATCATCGATCAGTGAGGAAATAACATCATCTAAATTTTCTTCTTGAACACTCATGGTCTATCGCACTCTTTTATTTAGAACGAGTCAAAATTACGAAGTTTTTTTGGAAAATGTGTAATGCGTCACGCCTTCTTTCTCAAACAGATCAAGTACGCCTGCACTTACCAAATTCACCAGAATTTTAGCTGCCCGATAGGTGGTGACGCCTATCAGCAGCGAGAATCTTTCAACCGTGATGTCGCCGTATTCATTCAAAAAACGAAAAAGTTGTTGTTCATTTTCTCCATACTCAAAGGTCACCCCTTCATCTGAGTAATTTTGCTTAAGCACTTCAATGTATTCATCACTTGCCACCACGCTTTCGTCATCAACCCGCACATACACCTGGCGGTATTTCTTCCCTTTTACATAGATGGGTTTCTCTTTTGCTTCGGGTACTTTCACCATAAGCACATCCCGTTCGCCGGTATTCACCAATTCCATGGTCACTTTTATCTCCGGGATGCACTCTTCTCTTGCAGCCTGATTCAGCCAAAATTCTTCTTCTTGATAACTTTCAACTCCAATGATCTCACCGTTGTCTTCCACCCCGATCAGCAGAGTACCCCCTTTTGTATTGGCAAAAGCTGCCATTTCGCGGGCAATTTTTTCGGGAGAAGCTACACTGTGTTTAAATTCAAGAAAACGGCTCTCTCCGGTTTGGATCAGGTTTTTCAGATCTGTTCGGGTAAGTTCAGATACTTTTACGGTATCTGAATACTGCATATAGAATTCAAACTCATCTTCCATTGCTGATAGGATTTCAAGTTGCGCGTTACGGATTACGGGTTCAAACAGTATGCAACCTGTAACAGGTAACACGAAACACAATTACATGACAATTTCGTTCTTGGGGTCGCGCGTCATCAGTTCGTATAACGCATCTCCCGGGTCCACATTGTCGAACAAAACTTGATGAACCGCTTTGGTGATGGGCATTTCTACATTATTTTTTGTGGCCCAGTCAAATACCGACTTCGTTGTTTTTACGCCTTCGGCCACCATATTCATACTTTCAATGATTTCATTCAGCTTCTCCCCTTTACCAATGCGAAATCCGACCGAACGGTTCCGGCTATGT
>CERJ01021819.1_pt1 | contig 18546 bp, 9 predicted proteins | sample 530781 | NCBI WGS metagenome assembly CERJ01 (sample SAMEA2620967, study PRJEB7988) | marine metagenome | biome: marine biome (ENVO:00000447); feature: deep chlorophyll maximum layer (ENVO:xxxxxxxx); material: "saline water (ENVO:00002010), including plankton (ENVO:xxxxxxxx)" | depth 30 m
TATGACTGACTCCGAAGGACGAACCGTTCCTCCCGCGGTAATGAACTACGCTCAATATGCACGCGCTTTACAAGATAGTATAGATTACAACCTTCAAGAAGAATACCCCGATGCAATTGTAGCCGATTCCACTTACGATGATAACGCATCACGATTCCGTCAAAATCTAAAAACAAGTCCTTCATTTAGGCAAGAAAAAGTTGGCGGAGAAACTATGCAAGAACATCACGACTTCGCTCGCGACCGAGCAAAGCGCGACACAAGCATGTATATGAATCAAGACGAAGGACATAATCAGTTTGGAAAAGACCCACATGTCCAAAGAATGCCCCGGTGATAATATGAAAGAAGCAATCAAGAAGGCTATCGCTAAGGCTATGATAGAGCCTGTCATGAAAGCGCGTGAGAATAGCGTATTCAGTGATGAAGGGTATGTTTTCCTTGATGCGTGTGCCTCTACCTATGACGCATCAGTTAGTGACGGAAAGTTGATTGACGCGAACGGAAAGGTGATGGATAAATCAAGCCCCGAATACAAAGCAATAGTTAACATGGCTAAGATACAGGCTCGCGCACAATCAAGTGTGGGGAGTGATTTGATTGGCCCTTGAATCTGTTGAACTCATCAAAGGTATTCTCACCGATGGGTGGAATCGCGGCAATACAGACCAGCGAACACCTATCATTGAAGACATCACTACGGTTGAGGCTGGTCGCGGAAAGCGTCTTGACCTCACTAACAAAGACGCTATACTGCTGTATGAAACTGTCCACAACGAAGAACAGCCGGAAGTATTCTATGATTTTGTCCACACGCGAATCAATGTCACCGTTGATGCGCGAACAATGAGTGGCAGAAAACATCTCATGAAAATTGAAGATGAAGTTCGGCGCATTATTCACAGCAAAAGAAAGGGTGACGGTGCTAATTTTGACCGATTACTCTATAAGATGAGAACTGACCTTTCGGATAGAACGAAGAGGCTACATCGCATGACCTTCCAAGTCGAAATAGTGATATTCTCGGAACTCATCGCGTAGGACAAGGCGGAGCAGATAATATGGCATCAACAGTGTATAAAGGCGACTTATCCGAAGTGACATTCGGCAAAGAGTGTGGAATAGCGTTAGCGTATGACGGCTTCGGTGGTCTTCGTTTCGCGACAAATGCCGCTGGCACTTTAATCACTTTCACAGGCGCAAGCGAAGGTTTCTTTGACGGCTCATCTAAACTTCGCTACCCTGTTGGGATGCTTGTTGGTTCACAACTTCGCGTCATTGGTGGTGGCAACTTCACCCTTGATGATAACGCTACCAAAGGCCATGTTTATACAATTGTTGCAAACAGTGGTGATACAATCACAGTTTCCCCACCAATGAAAGAGGTAAGCACTACATCGGTATCCGGTGATGAACTACTCATTGATACCGTAGGAACACCAACAATTGACACAGGTATGACATTTCACGCATCCGCTTCTTCTTCGGATGAATCAGTTCTTACTGACCAATTCATCGGACTTGCCGCAACTGTCGCGCTACCGGAAACAAAAGTCGAAGTGCGCCGTTCACACATTGTAGGTGTAGGCCGTGATGTTGTCATTCAAGAACCTCAACGCTTCTCTAACGAAGGTGGTTCTCTTGAATCAATGATGAACAGCGCGCGCTGGTTGTATTACGCGCTTGGTCGCGAAGTCATTGATATTCCCGCCGCACTCATGACCGACCCAAGTGGACACGGAAAACTTGACATTTCAAATGGTGACTCTTACATTGGCTACACAGGCACACTATCCAACCTCGCCGCTGGTGACTATGTTATTGTTCAAGATAGCACAGCAACAGATTTTCCTAAAGACACACCTGCCGCCGCATCAAAAGAATGGGGTGCTGACGGTGTTGGTATAGATATGGAGAATACCGAGCGAAACGAAATCCGTCAAGTGCTTTACATTGATACAACTACGCGACGAATCCATGTTGAAGAACCATTTCACTTTAATCACCTTGCGAGTGTATATTCATTGAGGGCTTTGAAATACGATACAGGCTCAAGCAACGGTTCACCGGATTTCGTCACTACCGCCGCCAACTTCGGAACAATCACCAACCGCCAATCACGACTTCTGTTCTCCGGTCCTACGCTCCCGTCTTTTGCGATTGAGTCCAGTATCCGAACAACCAATAGTGGCTCATTCAACGCCAGCGCAGAAGGTATAGGTGCGCCCGGTTCAGCAAACGACAACAAGCAACTTACGCGCGTTTGGAAAGGATGCAAAGTGAAAGACTTCTCTATCGCGGCAGACGCAGATGCAGAAGTCAAACTATCAATCAATTTTGATGCGCTTTACTGTTATACCGACACAGGCCGTCTTGAGAACAGCAACAAAGGTGATAGATACACCGCACACCGCATGTTTGAGAACACTGCTAACAGCGTCATTAACCGTAAGAAGGCCGGTATCGCACCAAACACCGAGAAACCATTCTTCTTTTACAATGGTCAAATCAGTTCATTCGGAATCAACATCGCGCAAGTCACCAACTTTTCACTAAGTGGTAATAACAACGCAGAAGCAATTTACACTATTCGTGGCAACAGTCAAGCAGAATCTCGCAACACTGCTGGTGATTCTCTTGAGCAAATACCATTCGGTGGCTCACGCAATGCTAACCTCATGATTGAGAAGGCTATGGAATACGAGTTGAGTATGAGCGTCATTGCATCCGACCCGTTGATTTGGCATGAGTTCCGAACCAACAGAACACACGCGTTCACTGAACCAATCACACTCACACTGACAAAGGCTGGTTCCGGTGCTAACCGCGAAGAGGTTATCATTGTCATTGACGACTACATTATCACGGAAGCACCGCTTCCTATACCCGAAGATAAGGGTGTTATCAAGAGTGAGTTGAAGATTATGCCGAAGCATGTTCGCGTAATTTCACACGACGCATTCTTACACATGTGAGGTGAACAAGATGAATCCGTTTAGAGAAAGTTGGGGAATGCTACTGAAAAAAAATATGTGCAAAGAAGATGACTGTAAAGGTTGTCGAGGTTGTAAGACCTGCGCTGAATGCAAAGAAAAAGGCTCAACTTGTGAAAAGATGGGGTGCGCTTGATGAAGCGCGACATGCATATTGGTGGTGAACGACCGCTTCACATTCGTGCTGTTGAGAAAGACACTTTCATCGCTGAACCCGTTGAAGAAGTGTTCAACCCCGAAGCCGCAAAAACAGACGGTAATCCATTTCCCGAAGAACAACAAGAAGAAGTTGTTGAAACCACACCTGTTGGAGAAGAAGGTCCAACTGATTACGAATCCTTAACCGTTGAAGAACTGAAAGCACTCTTAAGAGCGCGCGGTCTTGATGTTAAAGGTAAAAAGGCGGAACTCGTTGCTCGCCTAATTGAAGCGGATACCCCCTCGGAAGAGGCAGTTGAAGTGGATGAAGTCGTTCCTTCGCAAGAAGCCGCGACAAGCGATGATGGAGTAAGTGAGAACAATGCCGAAAATAGCAGACCCGATGAGCCTCTTGGTGAACAGCCAAGCAGTTGAACACGAAATACAAGCCGATGAAAGCGACCCCGATGTGGTCGTAAAAGTATGGGTGAAAGAATTATCTTTCATGCAGTTGCAAGAAGCAATCAAAACTTTTGTCACCATCACCACCGCTGGTGGAGTGGATATTGACCTCGCGGCATATTGGAAATACATGTTCGCAGAAGCAATTGAAAAGACCGAACCTCGTCTGTCTATACCGCAAATGTTGTCACTAAGACCATTTATCGCTAATCAAATAACCGCACTATTACCGCAACCACAGGACTTGATGAGTGGCCCTTTAGCGGATGGGGCGACAGAATAGAGGACGCGTATCAATACCTCCGCAACCCGTCGCCCGATTTGGATTACGGCTTCAATGCGGCCTCGTATTTTGTCGCGAAACATTATGGAATCAGTATGCAAGAAGTGTGGGACATGAGTATAGAAGCATTCGAGCAGTCTTTCATTTGGGCTAATGCCGCTGAAAAAATAAAAGCGGAACAAATAGAAGATGCGACCGCGGGTGCTAAGAACAAGACACGCGTAGGGTCAACCCACGGCGCGATGCCATTTAGTCAATGAGGTGAGAATGTGGCAGATGATTTAGACGCAGTGGCAAAACAAGTCGAAGACTTGACAGTCGCGCTTGAACAATTCGGTGTCTTCAATCTTAACGCATCAAAGAAAATGGGTATCTTTGAAAAACAACAATCGAAGATTGCAACTGCTATCAAGAAATCTCCTATTGTTGGTATGGTTCAAACACTTGGTGGATACGCGAAAGCGATTGGTAATGTCACTAAAATCACAGGACAAAATGTGACTATGAGCGCGGAACAAAAAAAGAAACATCGCGAAGGTATGACAGTGATGCAGAAATTAGTCGCTGGCACTATCGCACATGGTGTAGCGCAGAAAATGAGCAACAAGATGTTGAAGATTGCAAACAACAGATTCACGCGTTTGATGACAACAGCGTTCTCGCTGGTCAGTATTTTCCTTATTGTTGGTTTTGCTTTAGCCGCTTTGTCAATAGCGTTTGATGGGGCGAATAGCCCTATTCTCAAATTGACCGAAGACTTAGGACCACTCCATGACGCGATGCAAGGGTTGGTGCTTGTCATATCGGGAGAAGGTGATGAAGGTGGTGCGGCGGCGGCATTTGATGTGTTAGCCGCATCAATGCTTGGTGCATCAGTCGCCGCGCTTGCGCTTGGTGGCACAGTGGGTGTGGTAGTAGGGTTCTTGATTTTAGCCGCCGGAGCAGGTCGTATGTTTTACAATGAGTTTGGTAATTTGTATGCATCTATCGGCGTTGCTATTGGTATTTTTATGACTTTGATTGGTTCAGTTATGATGTTGAAAACTGTTTTTGCCGCGTTGAAAGCGGGAAGTCTTATCGCGGTAAAAGGCACAGTAGGTGCAGTGGTAGCAGGTATTGGTATGGTCATTGCTGGTATTGCCGGTCTTGTGGCGTTTGCGATGGGTGCTGGTGAAGGTATCAAGGGTGTTCTTCTTGGTATTATTAGCGCGTTGCTCGTATTTGTTGGATTATTTATAGCAGGTGTCGCTATAATCCCCGCGGCTATCATCGCTTTTGTTGCTCTTTTAGTTGCAAGTATTATTCGTTATTGGGACGAGATAAAAACATTCTTGGGTGACGCTTTAGATTGGTTGATTGGTGTCGGCGGTTTAATTTTCTATGGTTTCATCTCCGGTCTTACTCTCTTAGTTGGCACTATCATCGGTTTGATAACAGGTGCTGTTGGTCTTGTTGTCGGTGCTATTACTGGTGTAATAAATGCTATATTCCAAGTTGGTAAATCATTCTATACTGATGTTATCAAAGGTGGAGGCTCACTCATCAAATGGTTCATCAGCATACCCAGCACAATCAAGAAAGGGTTTGTTGACGGGTTCAAGAGCATCTTTAATGGTGTCACAGGCATTTACAACGGTTTTGCGAAGAAAATGAAATTCAAAATACCTAAGTGGGTTCCGGTTGTCGGTGGTAAGAATTTCAAACTACCCACTATTCCAAAGTTAGCAAAGGGTGGTGTTGTAAATGACCCAACGCTTGCTATGATTGGTGAGGATGGACCGGAGGCTGTTATCCCACTTAACCGCAAGAATAACCCTAACGGTATTGGTATAGGTGGTGGTGGTGTCACAGTCAACATCAATGTTGGTGGTGTCACAGACAGGACCGATAAGCGCGCATTAGCGAAAGAAATTGGTGATTTGATACGCGCTGAAATGACTCGCGGCGGTCGCTCTCACGGAAACAGGAGGTCGGGTGTATGACGAAGGTTCGATTGATTCGCAACGATGGGGCAGTGTTAGTCGTTGATGTGACCGATTACAGCCTCAACATGACGCGAAGCGTTCCTGTTTTGCCTGTGCCGGTTCTTGGTGAGCGATACGCTATTGACTTGAATATGGTCACAGCAGACTTCAAACTGAATGTTATTCTCGCGGATGATGATTGTGCGGCAAACTCATTTGATAAAACAGCGGCTAAAGCATCTATTGATTTTAGCGCGTTAGCAAACAGTGATGGTGGCACGCACCAAGCATACATGTCGGGTGGTAGCCCGAATGTTTCTGTTAACGATTTACATGATTTATTCTTTGAAATTGAATCAACTTACACAGGAGAGAATACAGTTCGTCCCCCTGTCCGCATCAAATTCAACAAGAACTCGGCATCGCATAGCGCATCAAATACACCATCACAAGTGCTTGTTGGTATTCAAGGTATCACCACGGATAATGCATTAGCCTCCGCGGTCAAGACTGCGTGCGAAGCGGCTAATTTCACACAGCAATTAACAACTGGTGGCGGCACATCTTTCAGTAGCGCGTTCACTATTACCGTATCCAACGGTTTGAAAACAAATAACGCGAAACTAACATTTACTCAAACCGAAAAAGGGGCAGGTGGCAACAATAGAACACCTATATTCAAGAAAGGTTTTTCCGCTTTCATGCCTCTTTTTGACGAGTTTGCAGGTGGAACAGATAAGTCATGCAAAAGCGCGGGAGATAAACTCCAAGACCTTATCGCGTATGTAGGCAATGCCAGCCTACTCGGAACATCGGGTTCTGCTCTTGGTGGTCGCGCAGACCCCGATGACACCAATTCTTTGATTGAATCGGACATCTCTTTATCGGATAAGCAAACCGCTGACTACATTATTGGAATGCAACTCCCTTACAACTCACTTGTCCAAAGCACATCAGCAAACGATGATTACATCGAACGCAATTTAATTATGGTGACAGGTAGGTCGGATGCAGACCAACAAGACTCAAAAGCAAACACACTTGATGTTGGTGTTCTTTTTGACCCTACCAACAAATTCACAGGTATCGCTGGGACAGTTGTAGCAATGTCATTCAGTTTCATTGCTGGTGAAAATGTGTATGAAGGCTCATTAACCTTCATGCCTGTCGATTTTATTGTGGGGAGTTAAGTGTGGCGGTTATTGGTTTATCGAGTCACGCGCTATTCTTTAATGGTGTAAGTGATAGCGTTGTTTGCCCTCAAGGTGATTTTACCAAAACTGGCATCAAACGCGTTCTTAATGGTGTTGAAGCGCGCTCATCAGCACCTATACTACAAGACGATGACGGACATCGTTTCGCTAACCCCAACAATCAATCGTTGAATAATTTCACAGTAGAAGCATGGGTATCACCGGACTGCGGTGGAGTTATCGCCAGTAAAGCAGGTTTGTTTGAACTTCGTATGGGGGACATCAATGGACCGGATGCCGCTTCATTCAAAGTTGAGTTCTCTAACGGTGTGACCGCGATAGCATCAAGCGCAAATAGTTATCCAACAGCGGCGGCATCATTCATCAGCAACAATGTTGGCTACAACACAGGACAGCGCGAACTGTATCACATCTCCGGCGAGTTCAACGGAGAGCAGGTCAAACTTTATGTCAACGGAGAATTGATGGCTTCGCATAAAATGAACAAAAAATACTCATGCAATATCAATGACCAAGACTTATTCATTGGTGGTAAAGGTGGTGAGTATCGCGGATACATAGAGTCACTCCATTGGAAAGCGGATGTGTCAACTATGGAATCGCGCGCAAAGCCGTTTATGCTATCAACAAGCACTCTTGGTCTTTGGAGATTTGAAGAGCCTGTTGATGTTGACAGCACTGTGTTTAAAATCACATCTAATGTAGCGGCAGGTGCAACATCAATCACTATTGGGGCAACTCAATGTCAATCGCTTTACGAACTGGTGAGTGGTAAAAGCGACACACTGGCAACAAACTACACACTTGATAGTCTTGGTAATTACCGAGTTGCTAATGCGGCACATAGCGGTGGTGCGCAAGTTATCAGCGTAGCCCATACGCCGTTCAATCTTCTCATAAACCCAACAGCGACAGATATTCTCACAGGTATCCCTAACGGTTCTCCGCCGGAAAGAGTTCGACTCAAAGCAATCAACACCAACGGAACTATCACAGTTGACAGCATCCACCTCGACTTCGGTGTATCACTTGATACAGGTTCGCGCGGTGTATTACACGCACGAACAGCATTTGACACAAGCAACAATTTTGCAAATGATTCAACAATGGTTCTTGTTCGTTCGGACATACTCATCGACGGAGAAAGCGGGAAGCCGTATCAAAGAGTTGGAACAGGTAGTCAAGCGATTGACAGAACAGGAGCGATGGTTATTGATGAGAGTGCCAATGAGTTTCACGGCTTCTTGTATTCGCGCTCACTTGCTGTCAATACGAATAACTTTGCACCTTCTTCTTGGAGTATTGCGGAGCGTTTCAAAACAGGACACACAGGTCGTCATCATTTTACTCAATTAGAAGGACACCCTTACCTGCGTTTATTACCTCCAATCCACGAACAAGAATTAACAAGAACGATTGATGGAATAGCAGATGACGCGCTAATCACATTTGCTGGGAGTTATCTTGGACTCAAAGATTCTTTACCAATTAACAGCAAAGTTGCTGTCACGCATACAGCGTTCAACGCTCGTATTGTTGATGTAAAAACAAGTGCGACAACTAACGGTGTTGTTCTCAACGGTATGCATGGAATAGAAAATAACCGCAACGGTGTAATCGCAATATCAGTTGATGACATCGAACCATTCTTGTTGAAAGGTGGAGGTATTGGTGTATCATCAACCACTGATTCTCAATACACAAAACATCTTACACCCGAAACAGAATCACGCGTTGCTATTCTTGAAGTGTCGGGATTGACCGCTGGTTATGTTGAGATTCATTACAACGCAGTTGACCTTACAGGTGGTAAAATGGGTTTAAGCAACCCTGCATTGCTCATCACCAAAACCGTTCCCGATGGTGGTTGCTTTCTTAATTCAAAGCGCGTAGCCGAACATATTGCTGATGCCGTTGGTGCTGGCGCGACAATACACTCACCGGGCGGTGTTGTGATTGCCTCATCGAAAGATGTTGGAAGTGCGCAAGTAGCGATGAAACCTCATCACCTTGTTGGTGATAACACAGGTGGTATTGAATACGACGAAGAATTAGATGAAAGCCTCATACCTTCAAATCACACACCTCTTAGCGCAGGTGATGAAGCACGCGCGCCACCTCAAGGTGTTGGCACAAAACTTCACCCATCGGTATATCACAAAATACATATTCAACCCAATCAAAGAAGTCAAAGCGACCCACCTGTTGGAGAAGCCCCAACTCACTATCAAGAATCTGTTCAATTCGCATCACAGAAAGGTGGCGCGTTTGAGATGTTTGACATTATTGACAATGATAAAAAAGGAGATTCATACATTTTTATCGTTCAACCATCTAAACGCGAACGCACAATGCAATTGTCAAGAGTCACACCTGTATCAATAGATGCTAACGATTCAACTTATTTCACTATTGAATATGTTCAATCTAATGTGCGCGTCACTTCTATGGAAGTTAATGATTCGGGAATGGGTCGTTTTCTTGTCATGGAGGGTCAAGGGTTGATGAGTGATGTCGCAGACCAAACTGTATCATACTCCGGTGATGGTAGTCGCGATTCTCACATTGTTAAAGAGATACAACCGGGTGCGCCTGTCGTATCAGTCACTCTTGGTGGCGCAGGTCAAGGTGCAATCAACACAAAACCAACTTGGGACCCAGCCGCTTTATCGCGAATTGGATGGAATACGCGACATGATTGCACAACAATGGTGCAATCATTCACAAGCACCACTCTCACTGTTGTTCCTTTGAATAATAATGGCACTTATCTTGACAGTTGGGGGACATATTGTTTTCCGGCAACAGGCCGTATCTATTTAGAAAACGGCGCATACGCTGAATATGCATCAAAAAGTGGTAGCGGATTTACATTCGCAGGTGGAGCAACACATCTTGGAACAAGTAAGTATGTCTTAGCCAACGGGAGAGATACTACTTCATTCGCGCAATGGGCAATTGAAAACTCTATAACCGCGGGAATAAAAATACTACTTGACCCACTTTTCGATTCGTTATCTATTTGCGGTGATGGAACTACAATAAATGACAGGTTGTTTCAGTCGATTGGTTCTGTAAAACATGATTACCAACTCGGAACACAGTATGCAAGCACACGCGCGCTTGCTGAAATACCACTCTTCCCTCAACAGTTCTTTGAAGACCGCGATGCTGGTCTTTTCCCCGGACCGGATAACAGCATGAAGTTGCATCTTGATGCAACAATGACTGCACAAGCATGGAACCCTTCGCCTGTTGGTCGTCGCGCACCAAACTTCCCCGCAACAGACTACGAAGCATTCGGTTATTATCAATATGCGAAAAGCAACAATTTACCTATCCGAAGCATTGTCACTGAAATCACAAGAAACGCTTCGACCAACACAATGAATCTTAATACAAATGTTATACCCGATTCAAAATTTGACTCTTTCGGTGATGTATTAGGTGTTAGCACACAAAGAACGCGAAGAATTGTATTAGGTAATGGTGAATGGGCTTATTATGAAAAAACCGGAGTTGGGGTATGCCAACTTACTCTAAGCAATTTGGCTTCTCATTCGAGTGAAAATTTCTTTTCAACTGTTCGTGTTGGTTCACAAGTTATAGTTGGTGAATTACCCGACAACTCTAATTTTCCACTTGCTGGTGATGTTGGTTATGGTTCATCCGCTCAAGAATATCGTCGTCCGTTTTACTATGACCGCGGTAGCGTAATGACGCAGGGTGGTAATCTTGACTATGGATTGCGTCAATATGTTAGCGCAGTCGAGTTCAAGGCTGGTCCAACATCAAACCCTCATTTACCGCGCATTAAAAGTAAAAACGCGGTGCTGGATTTGATACTCTATACGCCGTTATCAAGTCCACAGGAATTTACTTTTGAGGGTGATTTACCAAAAGGTAAGTTATCAACAAATTATCATTTCGCGGGCATCAATGAAGTCACAGGAAGAAAATACAGAATCAATTACAATTCTTCAACTAATGCAAATTTGATTACTGTTGAAGCACACCCAATACTTGACTCAACAGCACCCGCTCTTTCGCAAGGAGATAAACTCACACTGCTTGGTGTTTATTCTGTTGCCCCGACAACTATGCCTTTGAAGATTGAAGACGGTATTGCGAACGCAACATGGAATAATCCGTATTGCCCCGGTGGACTGCGCTATGGTGATACTGTTTGGATGAATATGCACTACACCAACCCTCACGCCATAGAAGGAATGTTCGCAAAATCGCGCGGTGTGTTAAACGAATACGAAGTATGGCGAGGCTTCAACGGTGGTAAGGGTGAGTTAGGAACAGAAGCGCGAGATACATTACCAATCGAGAACTTTCTCATAGGTGATACCTGTCTTGAAACTGCTCGCAACTTTGTTCAACATGTGAACAAGACCATCGAACTTAACTGGATTGAACTTGGTCACGAAACAGACCCAACACAAGCCGATTACAGTGCGCCACCTATCGTTGCATACCTCGACCCTTATCTTAGCACAGAACAACACGCGCGAGTCTTACTCTATGATGTAGCACATGACCGTGAGTTCATCGCGTTTCATGACCTACACATGCAAGTGCAAACAAACCCAACCACTCCAACAATCAACGGGCTTGATGTAGCGGCTGGTTTTAGAACACAAAACAAAGATAAGCAACTTATCACTAAATATAATTCTCAAACACTCAATAGCGTATCATACACTTATGAAGATGGTCATGGTAAGTCACAGTTTGTTGAAGGTGCATACGCGCATCGCGCTTGGTATTTGATGGACCAGTCGTTTATGGTCACTACTGGTAGTGCGGCATTGCAACATTACAATCGCAAAGAACGAAACACTCCACATTATGTCAAATTCGGTCATGAAACAACACAGTATGGTCAAGGTCGCGTATCTCAATCAACGGTTGATATGGACATAGCCGCTTTGCGCCACGCTGAAACTATACCTTACAATGAATCCAATGATGTTCAACAAAATAGCCTAACAGCACCTCAATTTACAGCAACATTTTTTGACACACCCGAAGGAACTCGCGTCATATCGGCATTCCTTTGTTTGAAAGGTAAGCGCGCAAATGCTAACAATCTTTCATCTCATTACGAAAATAGATTGCAACACTTACCGCATTGGAGTGAAATGGACTTTATTCGTCGCTTGACGATAGATATGGGTGAAATAGGAATCAAAGAAGGTGTGACTGATATTGAAGCCGCCGCAAAAGAAGTTGTTCGTCTTATCAATCAAGGTGGTGCATTCAATGGTCGTAGCAGTCAACGACGACCATCCGACCAATACGCCGGAGAAGGAGAAAGGTTCGACATCAATCGTCGTAGTATTTCGACAGGTGGCACAGATACAGAAGAACCAACAGACGCTACCGCGGTTCATCAACACGCTGACTTTGCTGTGACTGGTTCAACTCACGACCCTGCACCGTTTTGGATGGATAACGCGTTCACATCATTTGACCGTGGTTCACACATGGGTTATCTTCGCGCACATTTAGGTCGCGTAGTTGAAGACGCTAACGGAAACGAAGGATACAGTATCGTCATACATAGCACAGTTCCGGGTGCAACAGGTCGTAATTTCTGCGTTTGGCTTGACAACAGCAAATCACAAGCCGAATACAAACCGCAATTCCTTATCGGTCACGGTGGTCGTTTCCGTAATTTTTACTGCGCGCCGCCGGAAATGGCCGGAGAAAACATGCACCCTGCGCCAATGCCAATTGACAAAAACGGTAAGCCATTTGCACCAATTACAACATTAAGAGAGTATGTTGCTTTAGATGAAGCCTCGGATGAGTTCTTTACAAATCAACATCTTGGGTTTGATAAAAATTACAACACGACGATGGAGGGAGAAGAAAGTCCTAACACCGGAGCAACAACTGGACGCGCTTCAAACACAGGTAATATGGAGTCTTTTGAGAACAGTGGTCAAAAGTTCACTGTGCGCGAAGGATTACAAACAGGTAGTCGCGCTAAAGCACGAATAAATTTTGGTGGTATTGTAGCCGCTGGCATTCCCGGTTTCGCCCCGGACGCAGGTATATGGGGATTCGGAGAAGATGGAAAAGATACAGGTCGATTTATGTCTTCGATATATGGTAATCATTTACTTACCACAGATGTAAATTACAATGTGTATCCTAAATATGCACCAACCGCACAAACAGGTGACGGTGTAGTAGGAACTCAATCTTTGTATGGATTGAAAATGGTTGACCATCGAGGAAAAGCGCACATTCTTCGCTATATTTATCGAACAGAAGGTCAAACTTTTTCGCATAAAAACTCCGTTATGCCACCAACCATTGATGAAGAAACGCTGATTTACTTTGATGACCGTGATATTGCGCAAGGTGGTTTTACGATTGGTGCAAACATGTGGGGTAATGGAGGAAACGGAACGCCTTTCTTTTACGAAACAGGAGCAGTTGGACAGGAATCTCGCAGTTGGCGAGGTAATAAATGGAGAGGGGTTCATACACCTAACGCTGGATACGCCGTTGCAGTTGACCCCACAATGGCTGATAACACTTTCAGTTTGACACAAGGCGGTGGCGCGGCTGGTTATCACGGTGGTGGAATTTGGCATCATCTTCCTAATACTGACGATGTTCTTGGATGGATGGGTTTTCCCGATAGTGGGTTAATTTGGATGGCTATACCCGCCAGTGCATCATTATATGGTGAAATCGGTGCTGTTTTTTCATACACTTCGCGCACTCATAATGGTCGTGGTGGTCCACATCATTTCTTCGGTATCAATGGAGAATTGATGACGAGTGGTAATATGAATGATGTGTGGTTTGACACAGCCGCAAAGTGTGGACCAACAAGCATTTCTCAAAACAAAACTCCTGTCATCATCAGTCCACACTTAAATCAAACAACCATAGTGACTGACGAATTGATAGCCGCGGCTACTGCTTATGCTTTCACCGTTGACCCTAATGAAGATGACCAATACTTTGATTGTTCACATTTGCGCGCACCGGACGGTCGCACTTACGGAGAAATCATGGGGAACAATGCGCAGACTGCTGTTAAAATAACCAAATTTAATCGCGATAAAGAAGTCATACCACTCAAGAATATGTTTTCTGTATCGCTTTCGCGTGATTGGGGACTTCAAGCAAGCACAATAGATTCGCAGGTTATCACTGGTTCTGCTGGTGGTCAACTCGGTGGTGCGCAAGTGAATCATCGAAAAAGAGAAAGAATGAATGATACGGGCTACCTACCATACACTTTGTTGCAGATAACCACTCGATATAAAGGAAGCAACGCGAACACTGCTACACCAATACTCATCGACCAAACAAACAATTCTGTTCCGGTTGATGATTGGAAAAAACATTTGCGTGGCGAAAAACACACACGATATGAAGGTGACCATATCACACCATCTCTTGGTGCATCAACATACGAAATTAACGCGCAATCGGGTTCATTAACATTGCCCGGTGGAACTGCTCGCACAACTTATCAAATAGAACTGCGCGACCCTGCGCATTTTGCTGTGCTTGGTCGTCAATACGCTTGGCAACTACAACATGTTAGCGGTGGAACAAATCTCAATTTTGATTCATCGACTGAATTTAGCGGTGCGATTGATGGCTCATGGTCACCATTTAGACGAATGGATATTGATAAGGATACATATTTACACTGCGCGGCTTTTAGTTCTATTGATAATCCAACTAATGTTGCTAATCATCTCATCGGGTGGAAACATGATGACTCGGTAGGTGACTTCAAAGATACTTTAGCAGTTGACCTCATTATGCAACCATTCAAATTTGAAAACGACATACAAGGATTGCGTCTTCGCGCTAATCGAAGAGGTAATCCTTTGTTGTATTTCCGAGGCGCGCAAGACAGCATTGACAGTCATGTTCCGCTTTACTTTGGTGGTGGTTTTAGTGGAGTTGTAATGGACATCAATGATGGGTCAAGAGTTGACTATTCAACGCATAATAAACACCCATACGCTAAAGGACCAACGGGTAGTGCAGGTATGCAAGACATCGGTGAAAAGATGGGTGCATACGCGCTTCTTGACACAACAGCGTTGTTTGCTATGTTCCCCGCCGCTGTTCTTGCAAACCAACACCGCGGTGAACCATCACCACCGTTCGCTAACCAAGACGCTATACTCAACCCCGACATTGATGGTAATACCAACACTCACACTATTCCTAACACAACTTACACCAATGTCAAAATCGCTCAACCAACACCTGTTGTATTGAGATTTGCTCACCCATACGCGCGATATGACGATTCTGTTAACAGCGTTGCTTACATGGTCTTTGGTCCGGGTCAAGCGGTTCCTAAGCATTGGAGCGGTGAAGGTGCTACTTTAACAACATCAGTTGAACCTTCTGCTAAGTGGACAGTTGCAAACAAAATATATACCGCGCTTGACGGCGCAGTTGGAACAACATTCAATGCAGGTGTGCCATCGGGATATTTCCTACCAAACGAATTAAGCAACGGAACTCTTAATGGTGCGGCAAATCAATTTTTACCACCAACAGACGCATATAGCGCGAACAATGCATTTCCTTACACAACCTTCCGACATTGGGAGCCGTCGTATGGTTCACCAAACAGCGCGTTTAATCAAACTTTTTCAACAGAAGCACGCTATGTTAGCAATCATTTTGTTAGTTTTAATTCCGGCGCACAAAGCGCGGCCAACGAATACGCTCATCCATTCTCGCATTATCGGGGTGCTACAAGATTCGCAAACAGTCATTGGGAATTAAGTCAAATGATATATCATCTCGATGGTGGATACACTGCTGGTGGTTCTTGGTTTGACAATAGCGTGCGAAAAAATGCACCACACCCTGTCACAGCAACACTTGTCAATTCAGCAAACGCGGCTGTCCAATATATTGACAGAATTGGTTTAAACGCGACAATGTTCCGAGTTGGTTCACAAGTGTTAACCGATTATGACCACGACATTAACGCGGCTGTTCCCGATGATGTGTTTTTAATTGACGCAACGCGTTGTCAAAACAGCGAAGAGTTGGGTGCTGTTGTTGCGGCGGCAATCAACACTTTTCCCGGTCGCGCTAATCTCAAGGCTCTCGGTGGTTCTTTCTTACCATCGTTCCAAGATGCTCAACGACAAGATAGATACAGTTGGATTGATGTTGGTGATATGGGGACCTATGTTGCTAATGCGGGTGGTTCAGTCGTAGGAACAGTAAGTGTCACAGGTGGTGCTTTACCGAAAAATTTACCGGAATATGGATGGATAAGACTATCTAATGGCACTAAATCGTATTATGGTTATTACTCACACTACGATAAAACGAACGGAACATTCATTCTTGGTGTTAATCAAAGAAGCAATTTCGCGCATTTAGAAGAACCTGCGATTGGCGGAACAGGTAATGTGACCAGTGTTGATACTGATGCTGGTGCATTGAAGGTGTTTGTGTGGAGTAAAACTGGTAATTTGCGATGGGATAATGGTTTTCAAAATGCGACAGACGGCACACGCTCAACAAGCGCAACAGCATCGGCTGATGCGTCGAACAGTCCTTTCGACCACTACGCAACAACTCAAGTTCATTTTAGCGGTGTCACCGACGCAATAGACAGAACGCGCGCGGTTGGTGCTGTTGGTTGGCATGGTGAAAGATATTCATACTTTAACAGTCTTACCATCACAGACGGCACAGCAAAGGTAGCCGCTGGTCTTGGTGCTTGGCATCCTATGATGGGTTTTACACCATACGGTGCGGCAACCTCTTGTCATCAATCAAGTTCTATCAAGTGGGTTTTACGCCCAGCAACAGGAGAAGGTGATGAAGAACATGTTCAAGGTGTGTGGGAACCAAAAACAGATAATCACGACGCAATAGGTCTTCATCAACGCCACTTCATTGTCGTATCATACGAAGGTGACTTGCCTATTATAGCAAAGGCTTCGCGTAATGGTCAACAAACTTGCGGTGACATGTTGCAATTAAAATGGTCAACAGGTGGTCAAGGAGGGACAGTGACAGCGTATCACAACGAGAGATTCAACAACGACCGATACAATGCTGAATCAAACGCTGGTCCTCATGTCGAAGCAATCTATGATACCACTATAACAATGCCAACAAACGATGACGCGAACAGTCGTCTTTGGACACACGCGGCAACAAACCCGTCAGCGTTAACACAAATGGAAACATGTTTATTCCCAACTGGTGATTTGTTTTATGATAAAACCGAAAATAAAAACAAAGACTTGTATGCTAATGACCCAATTTTTGATAGTGAAGCACACACTGTTGACAATATTGGGTATGATAATTACGAAGGTCACCGCCGTGGAATATACAATCATTGGAAATCGAGAAACGCGGCACGCAACTTTTTCACAGAACATGTAGTTTGGAAAAGAATGGGTGGAGGCAATCTCACACTCCCTGCTCAAAATGCGCGTGGGCTTGGTAGCATACCGTGGGCTGTTCACAAAGTTGGTAGCGCGTATGTTAAGTTCGGAGAAACAATATACGGCAATGTTCGCTTTTCGTTTGAATCAACCAACGCCGCTATGTATCCAATTATACAAGCACAAGAGTTAGCGCATCCAGCATTAGCCGAACAATACCCTTACGAAGTAAGAAACGCGCTAACAATACCCAACGAAGAGATGCAATTCAAAGAGATGGTTGTCGTTGATGATACAGGTCAAGAACACATCATCGCCGGGGGTTCACCGCTCGGTGTTGTTATTCGCGATTATGAGTTAATACACGACCGAGAAAGTGAAGGTCTTGCACCTGCTTTAGCAGGTTCGGGTATCGCACCAAACATGAAAATACAACTCCCCGACCATGATGAGATACCGGGCAACATTCTTGTTCGTGCTGGATTCGATAGACTCCAAGCATATCAAAACGAAACACTTGGTGGTGGAGGATTGCAAAACCCAACACAACCGTCACAGACCGTGAAGGATGCTTTTGAGTCCACAGTTGCAAGCCCGCGAACAGAACCATTTTGGGAGCAAGAAGGATACGAACACATCAATCAAAACCCCAACAACTTCCCCGACAGCAACAATAGTCTTCAATCAAACAACATTATCGAAACGGCATACGAACCTCATGACCGCGCGTTGTATTTCCACATCACCAAGATGGGCTACACCTACACGGAACGCGAACCATTGCGCATCGTCAGCAACGCTATGACGCTTAATCGTCTTACAATTGACGAAGTAGGAACTAACACCATCACCGCAAAAGAAACTATTACCGCTGACATTTGGAAACAAGACCCTACACCCGACGGACGCTACTTCCTTTCAGTCAACGGGACGATTGCATCCTTCACCGATGTAAGCGGTAAGCAATTCACAGGTGTTGTTTTCGCGCCCGACTTTACGGCCAAAGAAGACGACGCCATCAAACCATCATACTATATTCCCGCAGGTTCAACAAGACAGTTT
>CERJ01000851.1_pt1 | contig 17734 bp, 23 predicted proteins | sample 530781 | NCBI WGS metagenome assembly CERJ01 (sample SAMEA2620967, study PRJEB7988) | marine metagenome | biome: marine biome (ENVO:00000447); feature: deep chlorophyll maximum layer (ENVO:xxxxxxxx); material: "saline water (ENVO:00002010), including plankton (ENVO:xxxxxxxx)" | depth 30 m
GCTAAAAAGGCTAGAGCCGGTATGAGAGCAGAATCCTTTGAGGCTGATGATGATTATGTAATTGTGGATAGAGGTAATTATAGAGTTAGAGTTCACAAGAAAAATTTAGATAGATTTAATAGAAGCAGAATGTCGAATCTTCATAGTGATAAAAACAAAGAAGGATTAATGTATGATGAAGAAACTAGTAGATGGATTCCATTAGAAGCAGAATCCTTCGGGGCTGAAGGAAATCCTAATAAGACTACAACAAGCATCAATCCTAAATTTTTTGTAGGAAAGGGTGATGGAGATGACCTTATAGGCAAAGGCAAATTTATGAAATATAATGATGCACTTGCAAAGGCTCAAGAAGTTGCTGAAAAAGAAGGAAAATCAAGAGTCGTGGATAATAGAGGTTTTGCTCTTTGGACACATGATGGGCAAGGATTATTTCAAAAAGGAAAATCAACTACCCAAGCAAAAAAGTATTACAGGGCGGAAGAATATTCTATTGGAAGTGGGTTTAGACTTGGATTCGGATTGGGATTAGGTATGCTTGCTCTTTCAACTGTAACAACTATCGTTGCCCTTGCCGCTTCAACAATTGATGAACGGCAGGTGGAATAATGAGAAGGTTTAAAGCACCAAAGGTTTCAAAGAGTCGAAAAAAAAGAAGAAGTAATATTTCTTTAAGAAAAAAGAATGATTTTGTTAGTGATAAAATTAGCCTAATAATGAAAGAATTTAAAACCAATGGTATGATAGGCCGTTCTAAACCCCGCAATACAAAAGAGGCTCAAAAACAAGCAGTTGCTATTGCTTATTCTATGGCTGAAAGAGAAAACTTTGCTGCAAGTGAAATGGAACTTTATAATGATTCATTAGCAGAAACAGTTTCAGGATTTAAATTAATGGGTAGTATTATAATTGCTACACTATTTATTGATTATGTATTAAAAACAGATATTTTTAAGGGGGGATTAAAACGGGACAATTAAATACTAATTATAATTCCAATGTTAATGTAAATAATCCTATTGATGAGGGATTGACATTTCACACTAATTCTAGTGGTAAAACTAAAATGGTTGTTCCTATGTATGAAACTTCATTATTGATGAGTGGGATGTTTGTAGGCCTATTATTAGGTGTTAGTGTAGCGGCAATATTTAAAAAAGGAAGTAACTCTCCGCAACCAGTTTATCTTGTAAAAGAGTAATCTTTAAATATCTAAAAGATAATCTTTAAACAATGGCTGAAATTAAAAAGATTGTATTTGGTTTGGCTGGCTTAGGAATAGGTCTTGCTTTCGTAGATTATTATGGTAAGGCTATGCCGGAAGGTGTTGCAATGAGAGAATATAAAGCGGAACATTCTAATTCACAGACAACCACTACTAAAAAAGGTTTAATAAGTAAATTAAGAGATGTTATTGATAAAAGATTTTTGATTTCCGACCAACAAGAAATAGATACTAAAGTAAGTGGGCAAACTGTAGATATTATACCTCAAGGACTAAGCCCTAGTTTTGATTATTCTTCAGTCTTTGCAGAATCAAAGGCTTCTCAGTATGTAAATATGGCTCCTATGGGTTTTGGAGTAACTGATGTTAAAATAGATGCAAAAAATCCTTACGATTTTTATCTATCTGCCGAAGAAGCAGGTTATGATAGGTCAGTAGTAGGACAAGAAGCAATTACAACGCCATTTCGCCCATTGGGTGAACAAGCACCTACACCAACACAAGTTTCATTTATGAGTTTTGATAGACTAGCAGAAAAACTTTCTGATATGGGAAATACAAGCAAGGAATTACAAACTAAAGAAGATAGATTTACTAGAGCAGGGTTTTCAAGAATGGGAGATGCTAAAACATTTTCCGGAACTTACTCTCCAAATGAAAACAGCGATTACACATCAGGAAGCACTACTATGTCATTAGCCTCATGGAGGACTCAAGGATTAATTAATAGAGTAACTGATAGTATGGTTACACTAATCCCTAGAGATGGAAGTCCTATGAAATATTTAAGGAGAGTTTAAAAATGGCATTGGAAGAATATAAATATTTAATGATAGATAGCGAAGATTTTTGGGGCTATGATAGTTCTACTTACAACGAAAATAATAACTGGTATGCAAAAGCATTTATAGTCTCTAAAGAAGAAGTTGAAAATAAACCTTCTTTAATTACAGAACTTAATTTAATGCCTTGTGCCATGTTCTTTTTGATAGATACTGAAGATAGTCAGGGATTTACCCCGACAAGAATTAGAGTTGATGATGAAAGAATGTTTGGTGTTGTAGATGGATTACAAAAAAGAGTAGGTCGTGATGAATCTTATCCAGCAAAGACTCAATATTTCGTATTAAATAGAAAGGCTGCAACATATAAAAATATGAATGAATATGAAAAGGTTACTTTAGGGAGATTTAAAGTAGACAATCTAATATTTTCTAACGAGGATGCAGATTTCGAAAAGCCTAAAGCAAGATTAGAAGAATTAACACAATATGCAGAATCATTTACCGAAACTGAAGTTGTAGCAGAAGCCGAATCATTTAATGCAGAAACTCTTGAAAGAATTAACCCCACCATCGTGGAAGGTGCTGAAGATATAATGGGTGCAGAATCCGAAACCTTTAAGTCATCGAACAGTAATGCTATAATTATGAATGCAGATGGTGGTGTTTTAGCCGATACAAATGTTTTTGGTCCTGTAGTTAATGATAATGTTGTTGGGCAAGAATATGTTGGCCGTGTTATAGGTCAGGATGCTGAAGAGGACCTTCTTGCTAATCCCGAAGTATTCGGTGAAGGCGTAAATGAAAATGTAGTCGGACAAGAATATGTTGGTCGTGTTTTAGGTCAAGATGCTGAAAGTGCATTTTATCCTAATGGTGATGGCCGCAACTTTGGCAACGTAACTGCTGATGGACAATATGAGCCTCTTGGTGCAAATGCAGAAGGCGTAGAAAACGATATACTTTCAGCCGAATTTAATGCTGAATCTAATGAAGTTACAATTAATACACTCAAAGGTGAACAATTCACCGTTAATGCTAGAAATGGTATGCTAAAAAATGCTGAAGGCACATTCGATGCAGAAGAATCAGAAGCATTATCCGCAGAAGATATGACTATTGTTATGGATGCCGCAGGATATGTTCCATCAGGTGAATGGGGTTCAATGAATCCTGAAGCCGCTAACCAAAATTATATGTGGGAATTCAGAAATGCTGAAGAAGTTCCATCAGGTGAATGGGGTTCAATGAATCCTGAAGCCGCTAATCAAAATTATATGTGGGAATTCAGAAATGCTGAAGAAAGAGAAGCACAAGGCTATGATGATAGAGATGATGAATCAATAGGTATGAGACATCGTGGTAAACACAAGCAATCAATGAAAGATAGAAGAGATGAATCTAAAGGAATGACTAGTTCTGATGACCCAACTCACCCCTATGCTGATGTAAGCACAATGAGTGCTGAATATGAGGTAGATACCAACATTATAGATTTAGTTCAAGATGCACCAATAGTAAGGAATTTTAAACTAAGCGGTTGGGCTGCTTCTGCTCTAGTATTAGGAACTGCATGGGTTTTCGGAAGAAGGTCTATGGCAAAGAAAGATTCAATGGATGCTGAAATAGAAGTCGCTAGAACTATTGGAGTTGTTGGCGGTGCTAATGATTTCGGTCAAGACCCAGTAATGATTCAAGAAAGTAATAAAAGACACTTTTTCCCAAAGAAATTTTCAGGATTAAATGAATTAGACCCTAGTTCACCTGATTTTAATCCTTTATCTGAACAATACCAACTTTAAGAAACTTTAAATAGGTAATCACTCCTAAAGTTTATTATGGGATATACCATCGGACAGTCTTTAAACCTACAAGAATTAAAAGATACCTTAAAATTTAATAAGCAATATCATAGAAAGGTTTATTTTCCAAACTGGTTTGAAAATAATTTTCGTCAATTTACTTATCAAGTTATAGATATGGCCTCACCGATTAAGCCATTAAAATGTTCTGATACTTTTAAAATTCAAGGAGGTTATCCTCATGAAGTAACTAAGGAACAAAAAGATAATCTTGGGAAAATACAAAGAGATACCTATACAAGCCAAAGAGAATTTTTAATCCCAAAATTAACTGCTAAAAGGTTTATCGAATTAACCAATGATAGAAAAAATATAATTGAGTTTAGCACCCCTCACGATTCAGAATATATAAGAGATATTAGAGTATTTGATAAGGATTGTCATCCTGATTTAGTTATTATATATGTGGTTAATAGAAAGGCTCAAATAATCTCTTCATGGTCTGTTTTAAAGAAGAATGGTAAATTTAAAATTAAGAAACCTACTAGTGAAGAGGCTAAAATATATTATGAAATAGAGTAAGTTTTAAATATCGGCAGGTATATTTAAATATGTATGGATGGTATTGAACAATCTCAGAATGTCGAAACATTAGAAACTGAGAGTAATGTAGTCAAAAGCGACATAGTTACTGAAGTTATTAATAAAGATTCTGAGTATGAAAAAAAATTAAAGGATTTTAAAAAAACTGAAGAAAAGAGAATCCAAACTGCGGAGAAAAAACTTCTTCCGAGATGCACAGGATGTAGTAAAGCCCTAAGAAGTAAGTTAGACGCTGAATCTTATACAAAGAATGGTTCTTGTTTTACCTGTTATACTACTAAAGAGAAGTTTAAAACGGAGTTAGTTATTGAAAAAAAATTGGCTGAAGAATATGATAGAATGGCCGCATTAGATTTCCCCGATTTTGAAAATCTACTTTTCGGTGATGAGTTAGGTGAGCAAAGTTTAATGAGAGTTTTTATGAAAATAAGAAGAGAGGGGTATGACCTTGAACAATGGCAAGTAAGTCTTGCCGCTACTGCTTGGGCTATGGATAATTATTCTAATACAAATGTATTTGAAACAAGACATATGGTAGAAAGGGCACCAATATCTCAAATTCTAAGCCGAGTTCCTGAAAGTAATAATGAAGATATTAAGAAACTTTTTAATAGACTTTCTGCTGAATCTCAATCTGAGAATCTTGAGCCATCAAGAAAAGGAGTTAAAAAGGAATATATCTATATGGGACTTCTTGGAGGAATATCAATCATGCTACCGATACTTATGAATAAAGGGCGGTAAATGAAATGTCAAAAGATAAAGATACATTTATTATAAATCTTAAGTCATTAGGAAATAAAGAACCCTATATTTCTAGTGAAAGAGATTTTTCACAAGTTTACGATGCACTACTAAAAAAATGGCTTAGTGTAAAAAAACACCTAATACAATCAGAAGATTATTGGAAACAGATTTCGGATGAAGAAACTTCTCAACACTATCTCGACCAATTTTATAGTATTATTATTGATGAAGAACTTAAACCAAAAGGACTAGAAAATTCTGATTTAACAACCCATGTTGATTTTTTTATGGCTCCTACAGGTAATTTAGAGGCTCCTTCAGATGAAGGGTGTTATGAGTGTTTAGATACCGGTTATATAGATTGCTTAGAATGTAGTGATTATGATGGTTACTATTGTGATTATTGTAATGATGTAGGTTATATTGACGCTTGTTTATCTTGTAATGATGCTAGTCGTAGTGTAGAGTTTTTGCTAGGAGGAGTTTTGTGGTATAATTTTAAGAATCCTTATACTGAAGAAAAAAATAATGCTGCATATATAAATAAGATATTATATTTTGGAACTTATACATTTTTTAGAAATGGCGAAAATTCTAAAACCCTTAACGAAAATGACATTATTCAAGATGTAGAGTCGGCTTATATATGGGCTGAAATATCAAAACTACCTGCAATTGTTAAATTAATGGAAGATAAGAATTTGGTTAATAGTTATTATGGTTTTCAAGAAAATTATGATGACTTAGTTACTAAAATTGGTAAAAAAATATCTAAATCAAAATTAGGAGGTTCAACATTATGAGTAAAGAAATAGAAACATTACAATTTCCTCCATATTATCCTAATGTGTTTATACAAGCATTGGAGAATGATGTCAATCCCATTGCTGGTAAAGCAACACAGATTAATTATAATGCTGATATAATATCTTTAGTGAATGATAATTTACTATGGGCAGATATAGAATCTTTAGTTAATATATTTAAACAAATAGATTATAAAATTTTACTAGAAGTTTATGAAATAATTGATTCTGACGATGTATTAGCAGAAGAGTTAATGAAAGAACATGAAATAAACTATTCCACATTCTCTCCAAATTGGTTGATGTCTTTAGCAATAAGGCTTTCCGACCTTGATAATAAAGAAGAAAAGGAAATATTGAAAAAATCAAAAAAATATTTAAATGACAATTATATTATAGAAAGTAAGGTTTTAATATTCCCATCACAGGCTTTTGGACCTTCTAACAATGCGAGAAATGTATCTCAAAAAAATGACTATTATGCCCTTAAGTTTTGGAAACTTACCTCTAAAAATAAATCAAAATTAACGAAAGAAGAAAGAAAAAATCTTCAGATTATTGATACTCCAATAATGATTTTTCTTGGTTTGTTTAAATTAAATCTTACTGCTAATAATTACCAATCAGGACAATTTTCTTATAACTGGCAAAACCAAACTTTCAAAGAATTAACTAATCATAAACTATTAAAAAATTATTCTAAACAAGATAGATTTTATGTAACTGCAAAATATCGTTCTGAGAAAAATGAAAAAATTATAGATATGAGTGTATTAAGAGAAATTGCTAGTCTTTTAAATCAAGGAAGCAAGAATTTTAAAGTGAATGAAACTGTTTATGAAGTTAAGAATATTTAGAAATCTTTAAGTATCTAAATAACAATCTTAAGATATGAATTTGGATGCGGCAATTAGAAATGCACTAAATAAAGGAATTATGAGTAATGCTATGTATTCGCTTTCTTCTGAATATGGAAGAAGCCACGAACTACACGCAGTTCATAGAGATATAAAAAAGGCAGAAAATATGGTGGGTGGACCAGTTATTAAAGTTCCATCACCGACTTCTGAAAAGGGTAAATCAATTCCTTGGGCTGGTAATGTTTCTTTTATAAGTAGTCATACACCGAATATTCAAATTTATAATAGATTACAAGGAGGTAACTTATAATTCGTTTTATAAGTAAATCTTTAAGTAGTCGAAACACGAAAACAAAAGTAGGCGATAAACAATGATAGAAAACGTAATAAAAAAACCGTTGGATGCGATTGAAGATGCAACTGATTTAGCACTTGATGTTGTCCGAACCGAATTAATTTGGGGAGGCATGGCAGGGCTTGTAGCCGGTGCCGCAATTGGCCGTTTTATTGAACCTCGTCTGACCTTTTCAGGTCGATTTACCAACTTAGGTGGTGCCGCAGTAGAAATGCTATTTGGTGCAGCCCTGTATGGTGTCGGTTTGACTGGGCGTGTTCGACAACCTGCTATCCGTAGTGGAGCGCAAGTGGCTGGCGTAGTAATTGCTGGTATGGGCTTAGGAAGATTCCTATCCTCACTAGGCGCACCTACTTTCGGCCTTGGTGCTGAAAGTATGAATGCTGGAATCCCAACTGTAACACAGATGGGTTTACCTATGCCTGACGATGGCGAAGTCATCGGCCAAGACTACAATGGCAGAATCGTTGGACAAGCCGCAGAAGATGAAGATAGTGAGCCTTATAATTACTCACCATCAGACATGACCCCGCTAAGAGGAGCAAGACCATTGCGAAGCAAAGGACTACCTTGGCAAGTAGCAGAAAACTGGGACATTATGGCTCCTAGTGCTGGTATGTCAGGTAATGGCGTAGAACAATGGTATGGTTCGGCAGAAGGATTTACTTCTTCTCCGAATGCTACCTTTTTAGGTAACATGGTTTCTTCCGCAGAAGGTTTAGGGAGTGTCATCGGACAATAAACAAAAAAAAATGGAGTGATAAAAAATGCTGGACTTTTTAATGAATGAATGGGTCGTTGGAGCAACACTACTGTTGATTGGTTTACACCAATTCAACATAATCCCTTTCTTTGGAAAGGATGGATTTGGTAGCATGGAGTTCTTCTCCTTGCCACTATTCGGAGCGGTAACACCTCTCCGAGTCCTCGGTGTAGCCGCAACACTAGAAGGAGCAATGCTTCTTTATGACTGTTGCAGACCTATGAGCGACATGATATAAATCAATCGTTTAAGGTATTAAATAACCACCACCCTTCGGGGGAGTGGTTTTCTCAAATCAACTATTTTCGAGAGGTAGTTATTACTAAAAAATTACAAGTGCTATTCCTGCCCGTTTTACCCATTTCGTGTTTAGTGCAATAAAAACATTTAAATAGTAATAAAAACAATATATATATAGAGTGATAAAAGAGGAGACAGTAAAACGTCAATGAATCCTAATTACTCGCAAAAGGAAAGTGAAAAGAAAAATGGCAATGCGTAGTCAAGTATATGAATGGGCTAATTTATCAGTAGGTGCAGCAACTTCTTCTCTAAGAAGAGTAGCGGGTGCAACACCAACAGCAATAGCGGCAGACCAAAGCGTTGATATTTTCATAGGTGGAATTGGTAATAACATTACCAAACCTGCTGAAACAACTGCGACTCAGTTCGTAGTTATTGAAGATGTTGCGGCGAGTCCTATTAATGGTGGAGCAGTTCAAGTCAGAATTAACACTACGGATTACTTCCAAAACCCCGATGTTACCGTTCAGGCGGGAATTCCGGGACTGGCATCACCATATCCAGTAGGGTGTTCAAGTGATGGAGGAACGACAAGCGACCAAGTTTTGTCGTCTTTCAACCTATACCCTGATGTATATGTTTTGCCGGGTCAAACATGGAGCGTTCTTTACAAACCACGAACTGCAATCGTAGGAGCAGGTGCTACCTCAACTTGCGTTGCTTGTTTCGTGAAATACACTTTGTATGATGGACCTGATGCACTAATCGCTAACAGACTGTTAGAGATGGGTGTTACAGTAAACCCAAACAATGTGGATTGGTATAAGAGAACTCTTATTGAAGGAGGTAGTCAGTAATGGCAATGCGTAGTCAAGTTTATGCGTGGGATGCATCTAACTCTACAACGGCGGAAACGCTCGCAGTAGGTCAGAAGTATTCCATATTCATTGGAGGTGTTGGTAACAACATCACCAAACCTGCGGAAACAACTGCAACACAGTTCGTTGTTATTGAAGATGTTGCTGTATCAGGCAGTCAGATGGGAATTGCAAATGCCCTGTCCGGCGCTGATTCATCAAACGGAATTGCTGGTCCAAGAGCATATGGACAAGTAAGAATCAACACAACCGACTATTTCCTTGACCCTGATAACATCGGAAATGATGGAATACCGGGAACAGCAAGCCCTTACCCAAGGACTGTTGGACTCCAACCTTCTTTCAACCTATACCCTGATGTTTATGTGTTACCGGGCCAAACATGGGATATTCTATATACCCACTATGAAGGTTCGACCACAGCAGGTTCAGGCGGAACAGCCGGAGAACACGTTGCATTTACTAAATACACGTTGTATGATGGGCCTGATGCACTTATCGCTAACAAACTGTTAGAGATGGGTGTCAGCGTCAATCCGGGCAATGTGGATTGGTATAAGCGCACCTTGATTCAAGGAGCGTAAGCAAGTTAAATTTGATTATCAAGTATCAACTTCCTAGCCTCTTCGGGGGCTTAGGAATTACTCTTAATTCAGAAACTTTAAATAGTTATGTTTAGTTATCTAAAATATGGCAATTACTTATCAATCCTATGAATGGATGAATACTGCTCGAACTGTTAATGCCTCTCCCGAATCTGTCGATGCAAATATTAATTATGATATATTTACAGGGAATACTGGCAATTCAATATCTACTGCAAATCTAGTTCGTTCAACTGAATTTATTGTATTAGAAGAATTTGGACTCACTCCTTTTAGAGGGGCAAATTTACAATTAGTAATCAATACTACATCTTATTTTCAAAATCCTGATGGGACAGTTTCTGAAGGAATGCCGGGGTTAGCATCTCCATATCCCGTAGGTGCGGCATCAGGAAATATTACGGGATTGACAGATGCAGTAATGCCATTTGGTGTAATGAAAAATCTTCCAATATATATACTTCCGGGCCAACATTGGTCTTTTGAATTTAATGTTCAAACAAGTATAGTCGCTGGAGCAGAAACGGCTGCTTCAGTAGGTTGTTCAGTAGTTTACACACTATATGATGGCCCTGATGCTTTGATTGCAAATAAACTTTTAGAATCAGGATTTCCAGTTAATGAAGATACGGTAAATACTTATAAAATTAATTTATTAGCCCAACAATCATATGTGGAGGATTTATTATGAGTGTAAGAAGTCAGGTTTATGAGTGGGATTCTTGTAATATTAATACTCCTTCTAGTGCAGTAGGTTCAATAACATTAACAAGTGGAGGAGATGGTTATTTAATTGCTCAACAACAATCAATTGGCTACAATTCCGCATTATCTCAAACTTCAACAACTGGTATAGGAACGGGTTTCCAATGTGAAATAAGTAATGTAAGAAGATTAACTATTGGTGGTGGAAACACCCAATGGGGTGTCGGCAATGCTTATGTGGATGGAACATTTACTGATAATACTACTGTTGGAACTACTTATGTTTATGTTGGGGCAGATAGTCAAAGGGTTTATTTAACAGTAACAGAACTTACTAATGGTATTAGCCCCGGAACGGTTTCGGCATGGACAATAAACACTAATACTGGGCCATTAGCCCCTCCTAATGATAATAGACTTAATGAATCTCAATTTAGTTTTGGAGGCGGCCTCCCGTTTATTGATATGTTTGATACTGCAACATCAACTTTAACGCTAAGATTAGTTTTGAATACTAATGCTGATGGTGGAACTGGCTTAGGAGATTCAAATTATACTCAGGCAGGAACTTTATTTGGATTGCCAAATATTGTTAATGGCGGTAGTAATTATCAAGTAGGAGATATTATAACATTAGATAAAGGTGCCGCAGGATTGTTATCTAATGCGACAATACAAGGAAAATCTACAGATAGCATTATTGAAAGTAATGCCGCAACCGTTACTGTTGCAAGTGTAGTTTCCTGTTCATCATTACCGTTAGGACAACCATTTTCAATATTTACAGGAGGTTATGGAAATAATCTTAAAAATCCAGCAAAAGCAAATTCTAATCAGTTTATAGTTATTGAAAATTATGGTGCTACACCGACAGATTTTGTGGATGCGACTAAGGGAATTTTTCAAGGGGATAGTTATCGAGGAAATACTGTATATAATCAAATGTCTGGACCTAGAGCCTATATACAATTTTCTATAAATACAACAGGATATTTTAAAGACCCGGATGGAGTAGCAAGGCAAGGAATTCCAGCAAATAACTTCCCATACCCTGAAACTGAATTTAATTTGAAAACTAGTAAAAGGGAAATACCTGTTTATGTTCTTCCGGGTCAAACTTGGGATGCACAACTAACACTATATAATGGAGGAACAGACCCTACTCAGACCAACACGAATCAAGATGTAAAGGCTTTTATGAAATATACTTTGTATGATGGGCCTGATGCTTTGATTGCAATGAAGTTAATGAAATCAGGTATTAAAGTTACACCCACTAATGTTGATAACTTTAGGAAAAAAATGATTGAACAGAATATGTTTGAACAAAACAGTTAAATATGTGGAATATTTAATGTCTAATATGTTTGATGTGATACTACCTTTGTATAAGGTCAAACCTAAATATTTGAAACAATGTTTAAAGAGCATATCTTATTCTGTTCAAAAAAAACATTTTGATGGAGATTATAGTATTATAATTATAGACAAAACCCCTCTTGATTGGGAGCATTATGATGAATGTTTGGAAATCATTGTAAGTTATGGTGAGATGAAGTATCATCGACAAGAAGGTATAGGAGTTTCAAATGCAAGAAATGTTGGTTGTAGCGTAGGTAATAATCCATACATATGCTTTATTGATGGAGATGATTTTTGGTATGATTCACACCTCTATGAGGTTTCCCAAGAAATAAAAAAATCACATTCTAATATAGTGATTTGGTGGACCGCTATGGATTTACATTGTGAAAGTGCTTATGATTCAACAAAAACTAATCATTTTGTAATTAATCACGAAGAAAAATTTGAACATTGGATTTCAGGATTTCATTATTATTATCTGATAAAAACACCCATTTGCACATCCACAGTTTGTTTAAAAAGAGATAGATTCGAGGAAACAACTGGGTTTTTGGAAGATTATGCTATTGGAGAGGATATGGAAATGTGGACTAGAATGGTTGGTAAACCAACAAATAATTCTAAGGTATATAATTCCCAACAAATTCCAGTTATTACGGGCTACAAAAATATTCACGAAGATAATACTACTGAGGGAGGAACTCAATCGTATTTAATGGAAACATCCAATAGAAAAGAATACTTAGAAGAACAACTGGAAAATGTTATGAAGTTATATGAAATACCTACAATGGATGATAGACCATCACATATTGACGAATTGGAATGGCAAGAAATGATTGATTCAAATCGAATAGTTTTATAAAAAAATATAAATACTTGATTGACAATATTTAGGTAATGATTGATAACGAAGATTTTATAGATATGAAAGATATGAAGCAAGGTTGGATTCAAGAGAAGTTTGAAGATATTTTCGACCTTGTAATGAATATTGAGATATTTGATTGTTCGGAAGAATATGATACTCAATTAGATATGTTAGAACTAGGGATAAATGAGACAAAGGATTTTTTAGAAAGGTTAGAAAATAATTTAAAGTTTATTATTGAAAATATGTGAAAAATAAATCTTATGATAATCTTTAAGTAGGTCTTAAATCTATTTATAAATATGCCCGATTTAGAAAAATATATAAAAATTCAAACCCCTGTTGGAGATGTGAAAATAGAATCTGAATCTTTGAAAAAATTTATTCAAGATTGTGTTGATACCTCAAAACAAGAAGATAGTTTAAAATATTCTGATATATATTCTTTTTTAGGTAATAAAGAAATTAACCAAGAGTTTAAAAGCCTAGAACCTCATAAGGTAGAAAGTTATTTATATTGCATTAACGCAGTAATAAATAGTGATTATGAAATCTTAGATAAAACTGATTATAATACAGGAGATGAAAATAGAATTCCTGCCGTATTAAAGGAATTTCAATATGGTGATATAGGAAATCAAACTTATATTATTCAAGGACACCTTTTTTTACAGCATAAAGAAACTAATTCAAAAATAGTTATTTCTTTTAATCCATATTATTCCGAATCTGGACCTCACTTAGAAATTGAGGGATATAATTTAAAAGGGGATGTTAGTCTTAATGAATTTTGGATTGTGGTAGAAAAATATTTTGATTCTAAATGCCCCTTGAGAAATAAAAAAATCGATACTAAATGGAAATTTATTAAATATAACAAAACTACTTGGGATGATATAATTATTGAGGATGATAAAAAAAAATTAATTGATAGAAATATTATTAATTTTATTAAAAATATGGATGAATATGCTAAAAGAAGGCTACCTACTTCGAGAGGTATTTTACTTACAGGACCGCCCGGAACTGGTAAAACTTTATTATGTGAAACTATTATGAATACTTTAGATTGCACAACTATTTATGTATCTAGTGATAAGGTAGATAAAAGAGGAGATATTAGTGAAGTTTATTCTTTAGCAAAAAGATTCTCCCCTTCAATTGTTATTATTGAGGACATAGATACACTTGGAGGTTTGGATAGGAGAGATGGTAATACCCATCCGTTGTTCGGTGAATTTTTGAATTGTTTAAATGGAGTTTCCTCTAATGAAGGTGTTGTAACAATTGCAACCACTAATTATCCTGAAAATTTAGATTTAGCATTGACAGATAGGCCGGGAAGATTTGATTTAAAAATAGTAATGGATTTACCTAATTCCAAAGCAAGAAAATATATATTATTAAAATATTTAGAAGAATTCGATTGTGAGGATTTGAATATTGATAAAATTGTAAATAATACCGAGGGTTTATCAGGGGCATATTTAAGAGAAATAGTAGTAACTTCCTACATGATTTCCCAAGAGCGACAGATACAAATAAATAATAAAATTCTTCAAGAGTCGGCAGATTCCATTATTGAAATGAAAAATAATGTAACTCCATTACAGATTAAAAATTCTACTCTTTATCAATAGATTGAAAAGGTTTAAATAGTCGTTCTCCACATCTAAAAATGTGTCTGATGAAGTGGTTTTACTAAAAATAACCAATTTGGAACAAACTTCTGAACGTCATGAGAGATTAATAGAACAATTGGTCGAATCTCAGATTGATATGAAAACAGGACTTACTAAAGTTGCTACGGAATTAGAGATAACTAATGGATTAATAGGGTCATATATGGCTAATATGCAAAAAGTAGTCTTGGCTTTGATTGCTATAGTAGCAGGGGCTATGGGCATAACACAAATGTAAAATTTTCAAAACATTTAAATAATTGTTATTAAATATTTTATTATGGGTAATTTTGAAAGAGAGAATATTGATAATAATGATGTAGTATTATTTACTCATTGGGATTCAAATTTATATGAATTATATGAAAATCAAATTTTGGTTTTGGGGGATAGCCATACTGAAGTTTTTAGATTTATAGATACTGAAAATCTTAATTATTTTTTCCCCTATATCTGCACCGTAACTGGGGCTACTTCTCAAGGTGTCATTAACATTAATTCCAAAACTGATGCATTTAATATTTTTAATGAAACTATAAATGAATATGGGAAAAAAACAAATAAGTTATTGATTATGTTGGGTGAGGTGGATTGTGGTTTTTTAATATGGGTGAGGGCAAAAAAGGAAGGCATTAGTCTTGATGAACAAATTGATTTATCTATAAATAATCTATTATTATTTATCGAAGGTATATTAAAATTAAAAAATAATGATTATGAGAAATCAGACATTATAATTACTGGCTGTATTTTACCAGTTGTTCATGATAATAAACTTTTACGAACTATACATGGAACAGGAATTAGAGCCGAAGCAGAAGTAAGTCAAAAACTCAGAACTGAAAAAACATTAGAATATAATCAAAAACTTAAAACTATGTGTTTAAAAAATGGTTTTCAATATATAGATATAACCTCGCAAACAATGGGTTCGGATAAACTTCTTGATGACAATTATAAACGAGGAGGAAGCGGTAGTTTAGACCCTCATTTAGATAATATTAAGAGTGGAAAATTGTGGCGAGAACAAATTATGAAATTGTTGGAAACACCTAAAACTTTAAATATCTAAAATATATATTTCTGTTATGGTAAGTTATCCCTTTTTCATAGGTAATAACAACCAACAAAAAATTACTAATAGTAATGAAATAGTTTCTGCTTGGTGTCAAGTTTCCCCTTCAATGAGCCTTAATTCATCTCCAACCGATGTTTTTCAACTACTTTCAGTTAAGGCCAGTTTGGTGGAAGATAGTTTAGATGGGGAAAAACTAATAAATCCCAATCAAGTTTCTATAAGTTATGTAAACCCTATAACAGGGATAGATAATTGGGAGGTTCTTCCATACGATTCGGATAGGTTTAACATACAAGCAGTTCCAATTAATCCTACCATCTATGAAGATTTAAAGGGTAATTTTATTTTACAAAATCGCCCTGCGTTAGCCGTATCAGGGACTACTATAAGTATAATTTTATTGTTAAGTATGATATTATCAATCAATAACAATAGAAACAATTAAATAGTCAAAAGTAATTAAGATAATTATGGATTGGTTCAAGGCAGGTTTGGGAGTCGCTGTAATTTTAGTTGCTCACCATTTAATTAAAACAGATAGAATTGGATTTAGCGCAGAAACATATAATACTCCTGCAATAAACCAAAAATTTGATGATTATGGAAGTCTTGAATTACCTGCTAATCACTTGCATAAAGGTGTAGGGAAAGCCGCAGGACAAATGAATACACCCTATGGAGCAGACGAGTCAATGACAGTCATGAGTATCGGACAAAATTATAATGGTCGTGCTTTTGGTTTCTGAGGTGTTGAAATGGATATATTAAAATTAAAATCAGAAATAGAAAAATTTCAATCTTTTGCTGCTGATGGTGAGGAAACTACATTAGGTCCGGGTGGTGAAGAACAACCTGAAGAAACTACCCTTACTATTGGAGAAAATGTATCTTCATCAAATTCAAAAAACGGTTGGAAAAAGGAATTACAAGATGTAAAAACATCAGTTCCTCTATCAATAGGTCTTGCACTAACGGCAGGTGTTATTTATGATGGTGTTAAAAACCGAGGTGATGAGGGTGAGGTAATATTTACAGACCCTTGGAAAACTATGGCAGTTTTTGTCGGTGCAGGGGCGTTAGGATGGGGTGCAGGAAGAATCACTAGAGGAGATTTGGCTATTAAAAATGCAGAAACTCTTAAAGTAATGTTAGCCGAAAGAGAAAAGGAAATAAATACAGAAAAGGAAGAGATTGAAGCCGAAAAGGAAAAAAAGAGAGAAACTTATAGAATGTTAATGTCTGAACCATCTAGCATAAAAATGAGGCCTTCTTTTGGAAGTATGAATACTTTTGGAGAATATGGTGCAGCAGTTGGACAGCAAGGTATATCATATGATAATTTTTAAAAGTTATCTTTAAATAGTAGTGTGTTTAATAAAAATTATGGTATTATATAAAGGTTATTGTAGACCTTTAGGGAAAAAGGTGGATTTTACAGTTAAAGATGTAATTTCTATGAATACTAAAAGAGGAATTAAGTGGAGAGTTAAAGGAACTTATGATAATTATAATATTTCAACATTTTGTAGTAAGTTAGTTGCTGAAGATTTATTAAATAAATTACCTTTGGCTATGGATGCTGAAATTGCTTACACCCCTGCTGCACCAACTTATGAATCAGAAGAATTATTACCCTTATTTTCCAATGCTACTAAAAAGGCTGATGAAATAGAGGCTGAAGAAGAAACCATTGAAGTTCAAGAGCAAATTCAAGAAAATACTAATGCTCAGGAATTAGATTTACACTCAGAAAAATTACCTGCAAAATATTATAAGAAAAATGGTTCACTAGATATGAGATATAGCATATGTAGAGAATATGCGGCCAAAAGAGCAGAATCTCAGAACGCCGTTGAATTAGAAGCACCTTATACTCCTATCGAACCTGAGAGGTCATCAGATGATTATGGTGGCGGAGGAAGGCATCGTAAGAAGCCTCGCAGACCTTTGGGTGCTGAAGAATTTTTTAGATGTAAGAATTGCGATTACAATGTTGAATTAGAAGTTGAGGCGGTATTTGAAGATGGCTTATGCTCTAATTGTCTTGTAAAGGAAGGATTTCAAAAAGAATATGGGACTCATGGAAAATGGATGAAAGACGGAGAGTATGCTAAAAAAATAAAAGGGGCTACCTATGAAGATTATGATGCAGAATCCTTCGAGGCTGAAAAATATAATCGAATAAAACAATCAAAGAGTTTGAAAGGTAAAAGAGTCTTTGTAGTATCATCAGTTGATTATGAAACCGATGGTGAAGATGTTGATTTACCACAAAATTTTACTTTCATCTTAGACGAATATGATACTGCACTCCTTGACGGTTCAAAAGATATGCAAGAAATTGCCGACCTTCTCGTTGATAAC
>CERJ01011633.1_pt1 | contig 17431 bp, 15 predicted proteins | sample 530781 | NCBI WGS metagenome assembly CERJ01 (sample SAMEA2620967, study PRJEB7988) | marine metagenome | biome: marine biome (ENVO:00000447); feature: deep chlorophyll maximum layer (ENVO:xxxxxxxx); material: "saline water (ENVO:00002010), including plankton (ENVO:xxxxxxxx)" | depth 30 m
CTAAATCCTCATCATGTTCGTACATCCACAGTACTACCTGCTCGATCAGATGACGGGCACGGCCACAGGCACCACGCGGATCAAAATGCACGAGTTTCTCCACGGCTTGGGCATCGCCAATAAACTCAGGCCAGTCTGCTTTTAAGAATCCAAAATTGGACATATCAGGATAAATTATTTACAAATACTTTAAAGTTTTTAAGCTTTTCTAGGTTTCTACCTTTCGAATAATTCCTTTTGTGAACTTTATCTACTTCAGAATGACACTGAACACATAAGCACTTCAAATTATTAATACTATTGTTTTGTTTATTTGCATCAATATGATGAACCTCACAAAAAAACTCAGCCTTTCTAGCTTTTAGTTTAATACCACATTCTTCACATATATAGTGATTTTTTGCTCTATAAGCTTTTGATACGTGATTCCAATCTAGTGTATATCCATCATTCCTTAGCTCATCTTTAGAATAATCCCGATCATTGGATTTTGACAAAATCACGTCATACCAAGCAAAATCTCCAGACCCGAAAACACTCAAATTTGACTCTTTGATACAATTCTTGCAGAGTTCAAGATCTATTTTACCAAGTGATTCACGTTGATCAATACAATATATTTCTACGGGCATTTTATTAGCGAATCTAAAACCAGTGTACTCTTCCATGGTAGTACAATCTATTATATGATACTTAGGCAATCCATCATGCTGCTTTGTTGCATACCGATGTAAGTATGCAAACATATAGTATTCATTATTACCAGAATTGTATATAAAGGAATTACCTATCCTTTTGAGCTTTCTGTATCTGATATCATGTAAAGTATCTATTTCGAAATCAGAGTCCCGAACATATCTAGCCCTTAATTTATCTAATAAAAAGCCAGCTGTTATTCCTTTGGTAAAATCGTAAATCATTCCGAACTAATACTAAATATTTCTTCTATTACTTTATCACTACTTGTTATTGCTCTAAATTCAACTCTTCTGGAAATTGCTGGACTAATTCTTTTATCATCACTTTCATAAACGTACTCACCATCACTATTCAGTGCTTTCGAGTAAGACATTCCAGTTGCCGTAAGTACATAATCAAATCTTTCTTTTTGTGAACTATTCAAATTAGAGTATGCATCACTGTTTCGTACATAACTCAGTACTTCAATGGCTCGCATTGATGAAAGCCAGAGATTGAAACTATAACTATCAGCACCACTTTTAGGTGGTATGGTGTCTGTATGCCCCTCTATTCTAATTTCTTTTATGTACTTTAAGTATTCTGGGTTAGATACTATATCAAAATAGCGAGGAATAAACCAATCAAGAGTTTCTTTCATCTCCTGTGACATTGTGTACTCACCTAACTCAAATAAAGTCCTATCTCCTTCAGTACTAAATCTCACAGTTCCATCTGGTGTAATCTGGACATCTCCATCCTTTACTTCTTCATCTAGTTCTGTAACTAAAGCGTTATATATTTCATCTGATACATATCTATACTGAAAAACCTGGATAACATAGTTTATAGCTATAAATAAAAATACGACCATTAAACCAGTCATAAGATCGGCTATTGAAATCCAGTAACTATTATCTGATTTCTTCACGATCTATCTAACTCTGCTTTGTTTTCTAAATATTGTACATACGTTTTCATCAGGTTGTCTAGGTTTTTAAAGGTAGTCTGTAAGCGACTATTGAATGACTTATCGAGCTCTTCGATCTGACTTATATCAAATTGCCTCAATTCACTAAGTGCATGGTTCATTGCTGTAGCAGCATCAAGAACGCCATCCTCTCTTTTCAGCCAACCTTCGATTTTCTCTTGTGAAGAGATAAACTCTTGGACTATCTTCTCCAACTCATTTTTATATACATCGGCATCATTTGAAATTTGAACTAGATTATCCGATGACTTTTCAAGCTTATTGATTAATCCAGATAATGACGACTCATCCTCTATTGAACTCCTAAGACTGTTCAAAGCTTGCTGAAGTGATGTTGAGGAATCACTTACTTTGTCCAGATTATTTATTGTAGTATTGAAACCCTGTATTAAATCAATAGTTCGTTTATTAATAGCTTTATTGGTTTCCAATAGCTCATTAACAGATATTCTATACTCTTGTTGCCAGTCAACAAGTTTGTTGACTGAATTAGTTAACTCTTTAAAACTTTCAGTAACTAATTCTCCAATTAGCGTTGTAAAAGTATCATTGAAATCTTCGATTACTCTTTTTAATGAAGACATTATCGCTTCTGAATTATTTTTTACCAAATTAGCACCAAAATCTTCAAGAGCAGTTTTTAATTCAGAAATCATTTGCTGTTCCTTTTCTATTTCAGGATCAACAAGGGCTCCTTTTTGATATTGAACTCGTATTAAAAGACTGGAAACAAAAGAGAAAAAGAGGCCATAAAGGGATGTGAAAAAAGCATTTCTCAACCCATTGATTAACCCCGAAATACTATCCTGTATCTCAGAAGGTTGAACATTGAAATCGAAAGTAATTAGTCCAAGTGCGACTCCAGCAAATGTACCAAGTACTCCTAGTGTCACAAAGACGGCGGGTATATGTTCAATTATGTGATAGTTTACCCAGGCCCTTTTTTTGTCTTTACTATATAATGCCCAAAAACCATATATAGTCCAGCCAATTAATAATATCCACGGCAACCCAATCATAAGGAACTCAAGAGGAGTTTCTATTGGTAGTACATAGCCTAAGAATCCACTATATACTAAAACATCTTCTACTATCGTATTCATTTATTCACCGTTGATATCTATTACTTTATAATATTTTTCGAGATTACTCATTTCAATTGTTTCCCCTTTTTTGGCTCCAATCATAGCCTCACCGATAGGTGATTTTTCACCTACAATGTGTACACCCCCGGAAACTTTAGAATCACTTTTACCTTTCGCGAATTTTAGACTAAACTCTTTATTTAGGTTCAGATCAAGCACCGTGATTTTCTTTCCTATTTCAACTACAGGCCTTTCTTTAAGAATTATTGGTTCTGGGTATTCTTGAATTATATCAGAAGCTCCACTTTCATCTTTCTCTCCAATTATATCATCAAAGAGTTCCTGACTTTTTTGTTCTTGGCCTTTACCACTATCTATTTGTTCAAAAGAAGTTTTAAGCTTAATATTTGCAATAGAAGGATCTTTCTTAGCAATTCTACCATTATCCTTCTCATCTTGTTTTGCAATGAAGTTTACTAGCTTTTTAATCTCTCTTTCTTCATTCTCCCAAAAATCACGTGACCAAATGCGGTGAAAAATAAAACCATGGTTTTCCAGGATCTCTTGGCGATGTAAGTCCCATAAATATGCTTCTGTTGAACCATGATATGTTGCGCCATCACATTCTATGGCGAGATACTCTTTTCCGGTTATTTTTGACTTGATTGCAATATCAATTCGAAAACCACCGGCTTTATGCTGCAAGGTGACTCTATCTGCATCTATTTTTCTTATCAAAGATTGATATACAGCCTCTTCAAAAGGAGATTCAGTTAAACCAAACTCAAAAGATTGATTTGCCTGGTCTTCACTTAGAGACTTTAATATAGAATCAATTCTATCCTTGTCTTTGTCAGAAACTGCACTAGCATAAGCTAAGTATGCATGCAAATAGCCCCTATCTGAGCCAGAGTTATTTAATTCAACCCTGTAATCATTAATTGCATCTTCAGGTATAGATGTGAGAACAAAAATTTTCTTTTTAGCCCTTGTAACTATCACATTAAGCAGACGCTGACCTAGTCCAGGTCTGTTTATAGGTCCATACTTTTTAACAAATTTACCTTCAGAATCTTTACCAAAAGTCGTTGAAAGAATAATAATATCACGTTCATCGCCCTGAATATTCTCAAGGTTCTTTACAAATAATCCCTCCTCCTGAAGCTCTAAGTATTTTACTCGAAAAGCTTCGTCGAGCTGAGCTTCCCTTTTAAGTCCATTTAAAATTAGCTCTTTCTGCTTCTGATTAAAGGTGGCAACTCCAATTGATGGATAATCTCCTTCAGTATCTCTATCAATTCGGCGTAGCGTTTCGACAACAATATTTGCTTCATCTTTGTTACTCTGGTCTTCGTATAAACCATCAACCCTTATAAATTGTATTGGTGAGTTTTCTATCCTCTGTGGAAGGGGCTGCAGTCTGTTCTTGTAAAAAGCAGCATTCGAAAATTCAACTAATAAAGGATGGTGAGAACGGTAATGAAAGTCTAATTTATAGGACTCAAATTTGCATAATTCAGCAAATTCAAGAAGTGACTCACTGTCCGCTAGGTCTCTCGAACCTTCGTCTGTTTTTAGGCTTTCTTCCCAACTGTTATAGGGATCATATTCATCTTCATCTATATCGTCCTGTCCATCAGCTGCAGCAGTAAACCAATATGAAGGTGGCATTTGATTGCTGTCACCTGATATTATTTTACGTTCCCCTCTTACTAGTACAGTAAGTGATTCCTCAATTTTTAATTGACTAGCTTCATCAAATATTACATAATCAAATAGCTCTGGTTTCAACTCAAACATCGAAGAACAAACATTTGGACTTACCATCATCACTGGAAAATATGCAGTAAGAGAATCAAATGACCTCTTTGCTATTTTTCTCAAGCTGTTTCTTCTTTTTCCCCGGCTACCTCTCTTATTATATAATTGAGGAATATTCAGATTATCTAGCTTAGCTTGCTCAGCCTTCCATATTTTTGGAATACGTTCTTTAATCTGCTTTTGAATCGTTTTCTTCTTATTCCTCAGGATGTTTAACTGGCTTTCAAACCCGCCTGATAATGAAATATCTAACTCAGACCTTAGAACGTGGTAGTAAAACCACTCACCGAAGTAACTTTTCCAACCATCTATTTCCGCAGATGAAAGTGCTGAAATTAACCTTTGTAAATATTTGGGTAAACCATAAAAACTTTTTTGCCACTCAAAGTGATTAATAAAACTCTCAGCCTTTACCTTTTCGAATTTACGGTTAGCCTCATGTACCCAAGTAATAACTTCTATGATATCAGTAAACCTTTTTAGCTCTATTTTTGCAGACATTGGAAACTTTTCAACAAACAATGACACTGGTGTCATCCAATTTGAAAGAGATTTTTTCAAGTCGCTGCTTAATGATTCAGATAAGTATTCACGACGGTAAATAAAATCAAGTTCTTCTTTTATTGTGGTGATCTTATCCTTTTCGAGCTTTTTAAAAGCCTCAACTGTATTGCTATAGTAGTTTTCAATCTCATTGATGCTTCGAGGGTATTCTTGTTTATAATCTCGATCAAGTTCAATTCTTAATGCCTCTATTTCTTCAATAACTTTCAAAGAGTCATCAAATGATCGGACTTGTTTACCCAAATTGCTTTTTTGTGGGGCTATTATTCCTAGAACCTTTTTCCAGTAGCCTTCCTTCGAAAAAGCTTTTACCTCTTTTAAAACCCTTAATTCCCTTTTAAGATCTTCTAAAAGTCCCTTCGCTTCTGCTAATGAGTTTTCGTAACGGTTTTCTAACCGTTTCTCAATTTTTTGATACTCATCCTTTAGTCGTTTACAAAACTCATGAAGTGATTCATAGTCTTTAATAAAAACAGATTCTATCTCATTTAGTAAGTCTGAATACTCTGACTCAAGAACTTTCTTAGAACCAACGAAACTGAGTTGATTACTGCCTTTTAACTTTTTAGCCGCTTGTTCAAGGCTTTCTACAGAATTTTCCCCTTTATTGAATTGTGCTTCATCAGGTAATTCTATCTCTTTTAATTGGTTAAAAAGTTCTCGGTCGATATTATCTTTTTTATAGAGAAGTTTACTCCCTACACCTGCAGTCCAACCCCTTGGAGTTTGACCATCAATAAACTCTTTTTCATGAAAGAACTTTTTCCTCTCTTGAATTACCTCAATTTGTTCTTCAATGAGCTCCAAAGTAGTAACAATATTGAGGCTTTCAGGTTGCGAGAAGTTAACCCCTCCATATTGATCATATCTGTCTCTGACAGAGTTCACTAGTTTTTTTCTATCCCTAGAAACATCTTCAACTACTGCAACTAATTCACCTATTTGTGGGTCAATCTCTGTTAAATTATCTTTGAGTACCTCCATCGCAGTTCTTTTCTCACAAACTACTAAGCACTTTTTTCGGTGTTCGAGTGCATTTAATATAATCCCTGTAATGGACTCACTTTTTCCTGTTCCAGGGGGACCTTGTATAACTAAATGTTTATTTTTTTTTAGATAGTTTAGTATTCCAAGCTGACTTGGATCTGTAAGGGTTAAGGTTTCAGAGTGCAATAAGTTAGATGGCATTGAGTCACTTGTACTCTCCTCATTTATATGATCACCTAACTCGAAATTTAACTCTTGTCTAATCGCTTCATTTCTTACCTGAAAGCGTCCAAAAATACCAGCCCATATCAACTTTGGTGTATTGGATGCAATATTCTTGCATTTATCACTAGAAGGAATAGACTCCAAACCGCCTTTTAGCTTCGTATCCAGCTCCTCCTCAAAACCATGAGGTAGATCTTTTGAAAATCTATTAAAAAACTGAATGATATTAGACTTTAACTCATGCCTGTCTAAAATCCCATCCTTAAGTTCATTCTCGCTAAAACCTTCAATATCTGTTTCATTCTGTTGACCAAGGTATGACCGAAGCAAATTGTTAAACTCGATCTCATGATCTCTGGTACGGCTAATTTCCCAAGTATTCGTTTTTGATAAGTCTTTCCGAATAGACAAGTGCCAAATAAATAGTGGAGCCTTAATGACTTTAGCGGGATTGTTTTGAGGACGCATTACAACAATAGGAAAACCAAAACCAAAAGATTCATATCCATATTCTTGTAAATCCTCTTTATTTACATCATGAAGTGTATTCAGCTTTTTGGATATTACTCCTAGTTTCTTCCCTCTTTCTTCATCCTCTTCACTAAAACTAATCTGTAAGTTTCCAAAGGATATGGATTTTTTGAATTTCCCTTTTGTACTTAAAAGCTCTTCAATTAATTGTTGGGTCAATTCCTTCTCAATATATTCCAATTGTGAGGCATCAAGTTTTCTACTATTGGAACCTGGAACACAATTTAACTGAATAGATCTAAGGTTCCCCACATTCAGTTTTTTCTTTAGTCTTTCAATAAGATTTTTACTTATTGGGAGTCCCGAAATCATTTATTTATGCCTATATATTTGTTTAATTGAAGTGGCCCATTATAAGCTACCTGTCATAAAACCACAATTGTTTTAAGAGTAAATAATAGTAATGTAGATGCTTACAGAAAGTGCAGGCTATAACCGATCAGGTTTTGCCGATCTCGGAGTAACTACCAATGCAAAAGGCTTATTCAGTTTCTTGACTTCCTCTTTTACCACTTTCCATCTTTTTATATAGAACTCAACTAAGTCCCAATATTGGTAACCGTTCTTAGGTGGCTTGAAGAACACGACCCCGAGACCGTGTTGCCTATATAATTCTCTCTGATGTTTTACTCTGTGAATATTTCGATCCTGAGTAATAACGATTCCATCTTCTGCAGCAACTTTTGGAATCCATTCTTCATCCGGTGTGCCTTTTTCGAATTCATCTTTAATGGTGAAGACTTCTATATTTTCATTGCTTCGTGGATTTTGGAGAATAGCCAAAGCTTGAGCGATATTTGGCGTGATATTCTCATCCACATAGAATTTCATGCGGCAGTACGCTTCATGTACGACATCACATCCTCTACAGCATTCAGGTTTAAGTCATAGATAGATGCTACAAACTCGGGAGATTCTCCGGCATTCAGCATGCTGTAGATGGTTTCAACGGTAGTGTTGGTGCCTTTGATTACCGGCTGACCAAAACTGTGATGCGGATCTACGACTATTTCATGGTCTTTCCCGAGGGGCCAAAAGCGTTCAGCGAGTTGGGTTTTATCCTGGAAGTCGATTTTTTGGCAATAGGGTGCTACCAATTGGGTAAAAGAGAATTGTTGCTTCTCATCCACTTCTAATAACGATTCTTCTAAATATTTGTGGAAAATGCGTTTCCCATCCGTCATAAGCTCGGCATGGGCAAATGGATAGTTGGTTTCCAGAATTTCGGAAAGCTTGGAATGCGCCAGTTTGATCTTGGAAAAGGAGACACCAATTTCCCGAAAAGAATCTACGGCAATTATCTCGATAAGCGTTAAGAAATGAAAGGCTTTCTCCCGTCTTTCTCCCCAGGTATATGAGGCATCAGCACCTTGCAGGAATTCTAGCTCCCAATACTTATTTACCCACCGACGAACTTTACTCACCGGCATATTCAGGATAGCGGCAGCTTCAGGTACGGAATAAATACCTTTACCTAATTGGGGTTCTATGACAGTTGTTTGCTCGTTCATATCATTGATTTCTTGGAAGGTACATGAATATAACTAAATATAAACACATGTATTGCACATGTATTTAATACTCATCCCTTATCATATCTAAAAACTTATTCCCAAAATCGGTAGTCTGAGGTTTTAGCTGGCCATGATTATGAATATAGGGCATGCTCTCTGAGTCTTTGGAATTTGAAAAGTTATCTAATGCCAAAAACCCATAATTTGTTAACTCTTTCCAGCATTGACTCACTAGTGCACTACGTTCTTTTAACTCAGGGTACATTTCAAAAAACACTTCTTTATTTGATGCTACCACCATTTCATCAAAATTAAGGCTCTTATCTCTTGCTACTTTTGCAGGATAGCGGAAAGTTTTAAGAAGTAAAATATGTAGCGGACTTATCTGATCTACAATCATCAAAAACTTGTGCGACCAGTCAAAAATAGGTTCGCCATTATTTAACCATTTGGTACTGTTTAAAACAATATTCCTTAACGCCTCCAGCTTCTCTTTTTGATGATTTTGCTGAGCTAAGAGAATGGCTTTCGTGATGATGGTATTAAACTCCTTATTTTGAGCAAGCTCTTCAAAATCAATCTGCCCTTGATCTTCCAGTTTTTTCAGACGAATGGCCAGGTCATTAATATACTCTCGCTTTTTCTCTTCGTGGAGAGGAACTATAAGGGTGGTGATTAGTTCATACGCCGCGCTTCCAAAGGGAACAGCACTGGACAAAGCTTTAATTAATTTATCCCGGGCTTCACTTTGGGCTATTTCTCTTTTTTCTTTGGGAGTTTTCATACTACAGATTGATGAGTAATGGAACTCAGAAAACACTTACTTATTTTTATTGTAAGGATACAACAATGCAGTATAAATTAATATGAGAAGCCAAATTATGTACCAACCAGCATTTTCAAAATAGACTAATAGAACTGTTTTGTAGACATATATCAATGAAATTGAAAACATAAGAGTGATGCCTAGCTTTTCGATAAGGTTTAAGAATTTATTCGAATTGTTAGGTGCTTCTAATTCACTTTTATAATGAATAATTGACTCGTAAACGTTCAAGGGACTATTATCACTCAAGAGCGTTTTTCTGGGCGTAAAACTTTTAATGAGTTTCTCAACAGAATCCACTTTAGTTACCTTTACAATATCCTCCAATTTTGCTGCGAAGTCAGAGCAGACTTCTAATTCATTTCTAACTGTCTTTACTCTTGCCTCTGCAACATTTTTATCTTTCAAATTTTGCAATAAGTAATAAGTGTAGCTTAGAACTAATATTAGCGTAATCGCTATCATAAAATGGAAAATACTTACCTCATTAGTAGGCACCCCAAACAAGCTTATTTGCCTTAAATCAACCTTAGCAATGAAGCCAAAAGTTAAAACTGTGATTATGGTGATTAGAAACTTTTTTACAGCCCTTGTCTTGGGTGTTTGCCAGTCTTCGAATAATTCATAAAGTGCTTCATAATTTAGTGAAGCGTCGGTAAAATATTCGAGACACTCATCTACTGATTTTTGATTATCAGGAGATAAATCAATTTGATCTTCAGACTTATTTTTTAAATCAAATTTGTTACTTGTTGATTTAGTAAGGTCTCCAGATAACTCTAACCTATTACCTTCAAGATCATATTTTGGAAAATTATCTTCACTTGACAGTAACTCAGCTTTATATTTATTAACCAGATCAGAGTAGCTGGTTTTCAATTTTAAAGAGTCATCCTCCTCAAAAAAGTCTTTAATTGTGTCTGAATCCGTAATTAATGGTTTTATTATTCTTTCGTTTTCTTTGCTCATCTTACCCCGTATACTAATTAATTAAACGCCCCCTGCACCAACGACGAAAACAACTCTTCTGATTTTTTTAAGGAATTTTCTATCATAAGTTTTTCACTATCAATTTTTAAAGCTCTCTCAACAAATCTTTCTTGTAATTCGATTGGGGGTAGTATAAACTTTAAACTTCTAATTTGTCTAAGATATAAGCCAGACTGAGCAGAGGTATTCCTCTTACTCATCATTTTATTCTGAAAACCACTGTTCTTAAAGTGATGTAAGAGGTAAATGGGTCTTAAACTATCCGTTGGTTTTATTAAAGCCACACTTCTTGCCAATGAAAATTCTTCAACATCATCTGGTACAAGACAACAACGTCCAATTGTTGCTCCTACACAAACAAGAAGTAAATCACCACTTTCTGGGTTACATCTCTTATAAATTCTTTCATGGTCTGATTTTTCTATATATGAGACCTCTTCAAAATTTAATCCGAAATGACCTACGTTTCTTGCCATTAAATACATTTTACCAGTTTCAACACGGTTTACCGAGCCATGTTCACCATCAGTAATTTTTTTGCATAATTCATTCAATTCATGAATGTCCCACCCTTTCGGATTTGAAACCGGGTCCCCAAACATTTCCAAAAACACGCTTTGGATGAGGTCGTCGTATTTGGCGAGCATTTCTTTGTCGATGTCGATGAGCCGCTGCGCCCGGTCCAGCTTCGCCACAATGGCTTTCTGCTCGGAGAGGCTGGGGAGGGGGATTGGAAATTTTTTAACTCTCGTCGCTGATAAGTTGGGTTGAGAAGAACTATCGTCAGCCCTTTCAATTAATCGCCGAAATTGTTCACTTTTGAGATAATTCTTTAGGTAATGAACATTAAGATCTTTTTTAGGCCTTAATAAAACTAATGATGATGCTATTGCTCCTTTTAAGCCATCTGAATTTATAGCAAATTTTCCAAGTGAACCCCTCAAGCAAAATAGAATATCATTCTGTTTTAATTTACCACTACTTAGTAAATTATATCTCTCTTCAGTAATAAAGTTTAATTCGTCTGAATCTATTCCCCAGTCTTTTAAACAGCCTGCATTTATAAATGGTACACCTTCTTCAACTTGATCTGATCTAGACGGGTAATTTTTACCCCGATCACCATTTTCAAATTCACAAATGCTTCCCAATTCAACCACTTTCAAACCATCCCCTCCAGTTCATCCAAAATCTTCAGGCGTTCTTCGGCGAGCTGTCGCAGTCCGGGCTGACCATCTTTCCCGTTGATGATGGTTTTGGGATCGTCGTATTCCACTTCTTCGTACTCAATCTCTTTGTAGCGGTTAATGGAGAGATCGTAGTTTTGCTCTACGATCTCGCCTTTGGGCACAAGGAAGCTACGGTCGGTGCGCTTGCGGCCGGTTTCATTATCTAAATTGTGGTATCGCTCAATGATGTCGGGGATGTCGTCGTCGTCAATTTTGTCTCGCTTGTCATCCAGGGAATAGCCATCGGCTTTCATATCGTAAAACCAGACAGTATCGGTTCCGCCCGAGTTGGTTTTGGTGAAGATGATCACGGCCGTGCTCACTCCGGCATAGGGTTTAAACACTCCGCTCGGCATGGAGATCACCGCATTCAGCTGCTGCTCTTCAACCAAAATTCGTCGGATTTCCTTATGCGCTTTGGAACTCCCAAACAGCACGCCATCCGGCACCACCACCGCTGCCCGTCCACCGGTTTTCAGCGCCCGTAAAAAGAGGGCATTAAACAGCAGTTCAGTCTTTTTAGTCTTTACGGTTTGCAGCAAATCAGAAGCCACGCTGTCGTAATCCAGCGAGCCCTTGAAGGGCGGATTGGCGAGTATCAAGTCAAACTGTTCCGTAAGATCATCATCATCCGAAGAAGAAAGCGAGTCTTTGTAATCAATAGTCGCACCATCAAACCCATGCATCACCATATTCATATTCCCGATGCGGAGCATGGAGTTGTCAAAATCATAGCCGGTAAACATCTCCGATTTAAAATGTTCGCGGGTTTTATTATCCACCATCGCCTTGGCGTGGTTGTCGCGGATGTATTCTCCGGCTGCCACCAGGAATCCGGCCGTACCGCAGGCAGGATCGGCGATATTTTCCAGCGGCTTCGGCTGGGTCAGTTCTACCATCATCTTTATGATATGCCTCGGCGTACGGAACTGCCCGTTTTGTCCCGCCACGCTGAGTTTTGACAGCATATACTCATACATATCGCCCTTGGTATCGCGGTCCTTCAGCTCCAGCTGATCCATCAGTTCCACCACCCGCGCCAGCGTAGAAGGCTTGGGAAACAAAAACATCGCGCCCTCCATATGCTTGCGGTAGGTACTGCCATTCTTCATGAACGGAAACACCTTATCCCGAATCGTATCAAACATCGCCTCCGGATCCAGCTGCTTCAGATTCTTCCACCGCAGATGATCCTGGTCTTCTGAAAAGGTCGGATTCTCGATTGGGTCACCTGTACGTTCAGATTTTTTCTCCTTTCGAGTCTGTTCGTCATCCAGTCCTTTGATGAAGAGGAGATAGGTCAGCTGTTCGATGACGGTGAGCGGATTGGAGATCCCGGCCGTCCACAACGTTTCCCAGATTTTATCGACTTTGTTTTTTAGTTCGCCTGTGAGCATGTAATTAATTTAAAATTTTGAAAATTATGCTAAGTAGAAAGCAAGACTAGATAGTGCAAAAATCAGGACTAAGCATCCCGAATTGTTAGCTGCTTGTTCTTTTTTACGGATATCCCTGTAAATATTTCTCTTAAACTCTTCCGTTACTCTCATACCCGGCTTGTTGCCATCTATGAAAAGGTAACTCATTGCTTTGTGTTGAGCTTCATAAGCCTTTGTTTCTTGATCGACTTCTTCAGAGCTTTTGACTTCATTATTCTTAAAAACAATTTTGGCACATTCTATTCCTAATATTTCTGTAAGTATTTCATCCGAACCATCAGTAGCATCCAGAGTTGCTGCCGTTAGTTTTTTAGTCAATTCCTCAAACTCTTCATCAATATAGTCTTTGTTTATTTTACCAAAAACTAACTCAGAGTATTCCTGAAGCTTAGATTTATAAATTGGCATTAATTCATCATAGGTGAATAAGTGATCCTCCGAGGGTTCTATTTCAACGATGAATTCATCTACTCTCTGGTTAAGTTTTTTGACTGTGTCATTAGAAAGCTTATTCATTGTGAGTCTACCAACTAAAACTATTCTTAGGATTTACTTTTTATCTACGCTGATTTTCACATCAAAATTATTGGGCTGAATAGTAACATTTTTGTTCTCAGGATGGAATGGATTATGAACCCTCCAAACTTTTGGTTTTTCTGAAACAACATCAAAAACGATATAAACATAATAATTTTGTTTTAGCTCCTTCGCAGTGTTCAATTCGTTAATGCTAAGATAGAAGTTTGCATTTCCGGGTTTAGCCTTCGTCGATTTTACTTCTATATATTTTGGGGTGCCATCCTCATAGAATGATTTTATGTCGTATCCTTCATAATCAAATTCAGCAGGCTGCACTTTTTCTGAAAGCTCTTCTTTCCCTTTAGCTAGCAGTTCCGATCTCTCCATGTCAAGAACAAATTTTTCTCCCCTGTTACCCAATTCCTTTAACCTTCTCGCCCTCTTCAAATAATCCGGATTGGATTTAGATTTCCCCCTCGAACCAGAACGATTACTTTGGTTAGGATTACTACTTAATTCTAAATCAATCCACTCCGGTTTAGCATTTTTAGGAAATACAGGACTGCGGTAATCATCCAATGGGTCATTTCCTTTGTTTGAATTTTTCTTCTTTTCGCCCGGACTTCTTGGGTAATAGTCATACAAGAAAACAGCAAAGAGATCTACAGACCAATCTCTCATGACTTCATCTCTGTTTTTGAATTCAATCAAAGCGTCCCTTTTATAGACAGGATCTGCTTTTATCAATTCTGGTGGGGAGTCAATGTTTAATTGTACTAAATAGTGTTTGAGGTGTTCGTTGGAAAAGATATTTAGATATCTTTCAGGATAGTAGCTAGATAGAATCTTCCCTTTAAACATTGGAGAAATTTTGTTCTTCACTATCCTGTCTAAATTTTCTTCCTTTCCATCTTTAAGTAGATTCAGAATTTCCTGCCTTACATTCTCATATGCTTCTTCAACAGAGTCTCCGAATTTTTTAGCAAATCTATATTTCTGCTCTTCATCAGACTCAATCTTACCATAGTAAACTCCAAACTTAAAGGCATTGGAACCTAAGATTCTCCCTAAACCACTTAGATCTCTTTCAATTACATAGCAAAAATTTTCGCCCCTACCCTCATCCTTATCGCCTATTGCATACATTTCAAGGGGCATTGTATTGATGAATTCAGGGGTGAATTTTTGCGTAAATTTATCTCTAAGCTTGTATAGACCTTGTCTCTCTTTAAGTATTTTTTCTCTTTTCTCCTCGAACTTAATTTGTTCTTCTCTAAGTTGATCATTATGCATAATAATTTTTGTAATCCTAGAACTCGTTCCCGTTGTTTTGGCAGATATTCCTATCGGCTCATTATTCTTCCAAATTATCACTCCTAATAAAAGCTTACGCTAACTTACTAGCAAATAATAACAAAGAGTCTCACCGGAGTTTAAAAAATCAGTTTATTTACAGTATTTCTATTTTTTGTTATGATAAGACGGACATTGAATTCAGGATATGCTTTATGCATTACCCAGGTTTGGAAGCCTGCGTCGTATGGATACTTAGATTTGGTTAGGTAGGTACTCATTTAATCATCTCATTACTTTCAAAATTCCAATCCAATTGATTAGTAGCATTTCGGAAACTCAGTACCTCCCCAAACTTATTCTCTACCCATCTAGCCATTTCTTGCAATTGTTCTTCTTCATTAAAAAACATGGCAATTGGTTTTTCGAACCTAATGTGACCACCATGCTCATTTGTAGAAAAAATATCTTTGGATTCAAATTTTTTATCCTGATAGTACTCAGTAGCAACTTCCACAAACTGCTTATAGACAGAATTTTTCCGGTGCACAAAAAGCTGCACAGCAAGTACTGGTTCATCTTTATACCTGATTCCCTTAAAATCATATGAGACCAAAACCTCACTCCACTTTTCTCCTATAACACCACTACAAAAAATTGCTAAGCGATTGTGATTTGTAATCTGACTACTTGAATTAATACCACCACTAATAGTACCAAAAGTTTTGAGCTCGTCTTCAATTACTGAAAATACTTCATGAACTTTACTGGCGATATCACCATAAACTTTTAATCCAATTAAGTCTTCATGATTAAATCGTTCATTTCCAGTCATTTTATTCTCCTTTAAGAATTGATAGAATTCTTGTATTAATTGATTTTCTATTGTGTAGTCTTTCAAAAAGTCAGCTATATCAGCCCATCTAAATTGTTTAAAGCTTGAATAACCTTCTTTATTATCGATGTAGAGTGAGCAATACCTCAAATACATTTTGCGACCGTTCTGTGGTCTTTCATTTAGAATTTGTTGGTATTTTTCCAGTTGTCCTGCCCCCTCCCCTGATTCAACCTTCATTTCTAACAGGCAAAGTGCTGAATTTGACTCAAATACCATATCCACGATACCCAAATCACCATCTATGGTTCTATAACTCCTTTGTGTAAAAACATTGATCTTACCTGAATTATCTATTTTTAAAACAGTCTCTGCGAATTCATTAAGAAGCTCTGTATTACTCCTTAGAATACCTGCCAGGCATTCAGTACAGTAGTCTTCGGTTGGGGTATTTGATCCCCTTGACTTTTTATATAGGCTAAGTAAGTCATTAAATAAGTTCATCCTCTGTACTTTAAAACCCAATTCCATTCACTGCCAATTCCGGCTGCAGGCTACCAGCATCACAAATTTCCGCTAACGTCATAGGCTTAGTGATTTCAATTTCTTTCCCGAGATGTTTGGCTAATTCGTTCGCCTTTGGAATGCTTAGCTTAGTAAATTCATGTATCCCCTTTAACCGCCCTTCCCGAAGCAGGGCCGAATCAATATCATCTAACTTGGTGTTGAAGGTGCATATAATATTCAACTTAAGAAAGTCAGCCGGGAAGCCATCAGTGAGGTTGAGAAGGTTAGAAACAGCATTGGAGTTATCGGCCTGTCTTTTCATGAGCACCGTTTCGGCATCTTCAATAAGCAGCACACTTCCGGGGTGATCCATCAGTACGCCAATCAAATCAGGTGAAGCTAATTGATCGGCATAACCCGGGGTGATGTAGATCGCTTTGTTTTTAACCTGACTTAATATCGTTTTGATGAAGGAAGTTTTGCCCGTACCCGGCTGGCCGTGTAGCAGATATAATCCACTATCACCCTCATTGTTTATAGAAGAGATCATTGCCTCCCGAAGTTGTTCAACTTCAGAACCCAAAAATGTGGTCAGGTCTTCTTCATACGGAGTGAATTCTCTGAATTTGATATGAATGGACCCTAATTCACTTTGAAGAAACCCAATCTCGAACTTCGTCTGATCTTTTCTTAGCCCTTTTAATTCTGATTTAAAACGGCTGACCATTTTTGCATTACTATTGTGATCATAAAACATCTGGACATCTTCATATTCTGAATCAAACCGCAGCGTGATACCATCTTCCAGATGTAAAAAATGTAGCTCGCCATCTACACCTCGAAGGTTATCTTTCATCCACAAGATCCGGTTTTCAGGTAGCCATTGGTACTGCTGTTCTACTTTAGCGATCCAATCCTTCCACTTGCCCATACCAACATCACCAACCATATATTTACTTGGAAACTGATTCCGTCTTAATATATGTAATGACTGTCCGAATGTGCTAAAATGTTGAAGGGCGTCGATCTTATCAGCTGCTACTGATTGACTTGGGTTACTTGATTTATGATGCTTCATTATTCTGATTTTTGATGTAATCGCATCTAAACTTATACACGAACCCTGACACAAGCTGTCACCTCCACACTAGATAACCTGAAAATTAATGTTTTTCTGATATCTCGTTATATAATCCCATAACATTGTAAATTCAGGTTTTCACCAATAATCATACATTTTAGGCCGTTAAATGACAGCTTTTCCTTAATTTTCTGTTTATTGGATGCATAGTTTTCGATCTTTCTCTCTTGACTTCCGAATCCTTCCGTACAGTTCCGAATCCTTCCGAATCCTTCCGTTTACTTCCGTTTACTTCCGTTTACTTCCGTTTACTTCC
>CERJ01006499.1_pt1 | contig 17034 bp, 17 predicted proteins | sample 530781 | NCBI WGS metagenome assembly CERJ01 (sample SAMEA2620967, study PRJEB7988) | marine metagenome | biome: marine biome (ENVO:00000447); feature: deep chlorophyll maximum layer (ENVO:xxxxxxxx); material: "saline water (ENVO:00002010), including plankton (ENVO:xxxxxxxx)" | depth 30 m
GCAACAATAAACTTTGTTATTGACCCTGCATATACTGCAAATCAAAAGAATGACCCCTCAGCACTACTAGCATATACCTACCAAGATAACAAATGGCAGATAGTAGACTGCATTAATGTACATAAAGAGTTTCCTGAACTTGTTAAATTCATTCCTCAATGGGTGCAAAAGAATGGATATACTACCAAAAGCAGAATATATGTAGAACCTAAAGCATCAGGTAAGTCTATTGTTCAAACACTAATTAGGGAAACAGGGCTTAATGTTAAGGAGGATAAGCCACCAACTAAAGATAAGGTAGCAAGAGTTAGTGATATTAGTGCTTCTTTAGAGTCAGGAAGGGTAAGTTTGTTAAATGGAGATTGGAATAGAGAATTTCTTGACCAATTAACTAGATTTCCAGCAGCAAAACATGATGATATGGTAGATTGCTTGGTTATGGCTGTAAATAAGGAGATTTGGGGCGGTGGAGGCAAGGTAGTTTACTTTAATTAAGTTTTTTTCAGTTTGTTTAAAAATTGTGAAAATATTTCATAGTATATTTACTATTTTTGCATAGTTTTGAGTAATTCAAAAAAAATTGTAAGTAAATTGTGAAAAATATGAAAATATCTTACCTTAACGAAGAACATAAAGTAATTGTTGAGAATCTTGAGAGAAAGATCAAGAAAGTAATGTATTTTGCGACAGAAAATGTAAGTGAGGGTAAATATCAGGACTTTTTACACATGTTGACTACAGTTTACATATATTCTAATAATTTTCACGACACTATACTGAAAAAAGAAAAAGATGATGGGGTTGTTTCTGAATTTATTTTTTTAATACCCAATATGACCTTTTATACTGCTATTGGTTTTTTAACTGCATTGAAAGATGGTAAAAATAATTTGGAATTACAATATCACCTAGAAAGTATCGGACACTATTGCGAGTTAGCAACAGGAGAGTTAGCAGATATAATTATAGATGCAAAAGAAAATATCCAATTATTGAAGGATATTGAAGGTGTTAAAATTACTCAAAATTAATATAATATGGTAGAAATTAAAATTCAAGACAAAAGTTATGAAATTCCAACAGAGTGGAAAGACATAACACTTAGATATTGGTGTGGATTGTACGCAATCATTAGCCAGTATAACAAAAGAGATGAAAATGGTGAAATTATTGAGGCAGAACACTCAGAAGTAGAGTTATTAAAGATGAATAGGGATATTTTTATATATCTTACTGGTCTTACTGCTAATGAGATGAATATGCTTGATGTTGATAGTGTAAATGCTGCAGTAGCAACATTCTCACAAACATTAGAAGAATATAAGCCAAAAGGGATAGAGAAATTTGAATTTGAGGGGGATGAGTACTTATTTCCAAAAGAATTTTTAAGAAGGAACACATTTGGAGATTATATTGAGTCAACTCACCTAGAGAGTACAATAGAAATAATGAAACATGGTAGGTTTGATGTATTACCAGAGCAAATGGCAATACTTTGCAGAAAGGCTGGTGAGGAATATGATGATGATGCAATACCTGCCAAAACTGAAAAGTTTAAAGAATTAACAATGGACTACGTTTGGGAGTTCAGTTTTTTTTTGACAATGCAAAGCGTAAAATTAACAAGGACTTTCCAAATGTTTTTGGGCAAAACAGAGGAACAAGTGGAGGAGGCAAAAATAGAGTTTCTACAGTTGGACTCTACAACAAGTTTATAAAACCATACGGATGGCTTAATAGTCTATATATGGTTGCAGAAAAAGGAGTATTTAAAATGAGTGGTGAAAACGAAATAGATAGTGTAAAAAGAACTGACTTATATAAGGTTTTAACTTATTTAAGTTGGAATACTGCTAAAAATGACTATGAAAATGCTGTTCAAGAGAAAATACATAATAAAAATAATATAACATTGTAATAATGGCAATAACAAGATTAACAGATATAATAACAGTATTTGACAGCAAATGGACTTATGGTGATGTGAAGTTTGGTTACGAAGGAGAGGTAAACCAAGAACACGACACTAAATATCCATTAATGCTAGTTGAGCCACCAGAATCAACTATACCAGTAGTATATGATGGTAGAGAGGAATACACATTTGAGGTAAATTTCTATAATTTATACTCTCAAGCAGCACAATCAGTAGTTACACTACAAAAGAGATGGGATAATTTACAAGACTTGGCTAATGAATGGTTAGACTTTGTGTTAAAACATTATCAAGACACTACAGTAGAAGCATACCTAAATGATGAGAGCATTGAAATAGAGAGAGTAAAGGAAGTTGCAAATGACAGATTAGTGCAAGTAAAACTAACTTTCACTATGAGTGCCTTTACTAAATGCTTTAGACCAGTTTCTCACTACCCATCAGACTTTGCTGACTTAAAAGTATGGTTAAAATCAGATAGTGGTGCTACATTTGACATAGCATCTAAGAGGGTAAGTGCTTGGTCTGACCAATCAGGGAATAGTAATAGTGTTGCTCAATCAACAGCAGCAAATCAACCACTAAGATATGGATATGATGGTATTAACGATAAGGCATATCTTAAATTTGATGGCACAAATGATAGTTTTATTTCAAATAATAACTCTCCAATAACAACAGACTTTACAATATTTGAAGTAAGTAAAATAACAAATACAAGTGGAGTGGTTTTTGGTTACACTAATGTTGATTCTAAGATAAAAATGGGATTAAATGCTAGTGACCAATACGCTGTCCACGTAAGTGATGATGCAGGAGTAGAAGCAACAACAAGAACAGGGTCTAATAACAAGGATGATGCTCACATTGCAATATTAAAGAAAACTGGCACAAGAGTTACTTTAGAATATTATGACGCTTCAACATCTCACACCTCAAGTGATATTCAAGGTGCGTTTGATGCTGCAGACACATTTAATGGAAATAAGTTTACTGTAGGATTGCATGGTTCTAATTACATAAACGGAGAAATTAACGAATTAATAATTTTTAATAGATCATTAACTGACGTTGAAATTGCTGATGTTAAAGGGTACTTGAATTTAAAATATAAAATATATTAAGATATGGCAATAGGAATAAACGGAACACCAAGCAGGGGTTTTGCACCTTACGATGTTACCAACTCAAATTTAGCAGGTGCTTTTTTTACTTATAGGAGTAATCTACTTAAAAGTGCAAATGACCAATTAAGATACCAAATTCAATGGTTTAATGGAAATAGTTTAACAGAAGGAGTAGAGCCTTCTAAAAATAACTGGATAGGCACAAGCCTAGATGATCCAAATGGAAGTGGAGATTTAGTAAATGTAATTTTTAAAGTTTATGCTACTACAGATAATAATAATGTATTCCCAGCAAAATGGGATTTATTGGGTAGTATTAAAAAATCAAGAGATGTAGCAAATGTAAATTACGCAGATGAGGAGAATGTAGCAGGTTTACATAGATTTACAGTAGATGTAAGTGAATTAGTAGCAGACGAACTTTCTTATAGTTTATGCCCAATAAATAAAGGCACTTGGCAAAGCAATTTTTATGGAGGTATGAATGGGGGGCTAACAATGCAAGATAACGTTCTTAATAAAAATTTGGCTCTTGGTACTCCAGTAAGCCAGTACAATGTTTCAAAGAACGGAACTTTTAGAAGGCTAAGAGTTGTAGCCAATTATGAGGTTATAAATGGTGCTGGTGAAATTGTTAGTGCTTCTGGTTCAGATTCTTTTCAAACCATAACTGTTATAAATTCAGTAAATCAATTTGGTAAAGATAATTTATATTACAATACAGTTAGTGGAACAGGTAGTTTTCTAATGACTGATTCACCAACTTCTAGCACAAGAAATAGTTTTAAATTCCTATCAAGATGTCATAATACAAGTTCATCTTCAACTATTCCATTCAAAAAACCTATAAGAGTAGATGATCAGGCTGAATTTTTACAATTCTATATGCACGAAGGGGATTCAAACAATATAGGGGGGACAGGTAATAACTCTGTAGGCTCTATTGGCTTAAAAATAGAAACATTTTTATCAGATGGAAGTGCAGAAAACACTTTTTATGTAAGAGAATTTGAAGATAATGCTACACTAACTGGCGGTACGCATTGGAAGGCTAATCAACTAAATATGTTTATTCAAAATATCTCTCCATATTTTATTAATAATACTGCAGCAACAAAAACAACACCTTCTGCAGGTTCATTTCCATATTGGAATACATACTCAAGTGATAAAATAACAGCATCAACTTCTTATTATAGAGTTAGTATTTCTAAGTTTGCAGTAAATAATTTTGCAGAAAGAAGGTGTAGTGAATATAGATACTACAACATAGACAGAGAAGATGAGAAAATACCTTATGGTTTTGTTAGATTTCATTGGTTAAACTCTATGGGTGGTATTGATAGTTATACAGCAAAGAGAGATATAGTTGAAGGATATTCAATAAGTAGAGATATAGTTGAAAGAAAAAGTGGTGACAGAACTTGGTATCAAGATGATTCAGGTGGTACTGGAGGTAGTGGATCAACTCCTGTTCCTGACGCTGCATATATTTCAGACACAATGAGGGGTGGTGATATATATAAAGGAGGTAGAGAGGTCTCTAATATAAACGCAGAAAAAACACAAAGTGTTTACACAGAGCCAATAAATACAAGCGGTGCAGAATGGTTAAAAGAAATAATGTTATCTCCTAATGTTTGGATAGAGATGGATGATAGTGGAACAGCAAGAGGTCATACTATGAATCCATACCTAAGACCATCAGACACAGAATATGTGCCTGTTATAATAACAAATAGTGATATTCAAACTATTAATCAAGAGCAAGGATTGGTTAAGTTTAATATTGAATATACTTTAGCACACAAAATAATAACACAAAGAAACTAATTAATGTCAGTAAAAATTGAAATATTAGACTATAGGTATGATGAGGGCGAAAATTTAGTTAATGTTAATTTGGCATCTAGTGGGCTATCAGCAACAAAGTTTACTGTAAATTCAATTACAAGTGTGAATTGGAACGGAGGCGGTGGGGGTGGTTTTCATTTTCTATCTAACCCTTCTTCATTTGATCTTGTTATAGGTCAAACCTATAATATACATTGTGAGATAACTAATAAAGTTGGAACTGATAATGTGGGTTTTTCTTCATCTAGTGGTGTTGGAACATCAGCAAGACTTGCAGGTAATGGAGTGATAGATCATACTTTCGTTGCAACAGCAACAAGTTTCCCTGATTTATTTGCATACACTAACAATACTGCTACTATATCTCATATTAGAGTAACAAACGCAAATGCTATTGATTGGGAATATAGCGTAATTGGTGAATTAGACGTAACAGACCACTCTGACTTTCCTTTAGCAATGACGTTCCAAATATCAGACATAAAAGATTTAACAGCAACAACTGGAGATTACAGCAAAACATTTAAGATTCCTGCTACTAAGCATAATAATAAGTTATTAAAACACCCTTACATTGCCAACATAAAGAAAACTACAGATATTACTGAAAACAAAAAATGTAGAATTTTAGTAAATAATCTTTTTTCTTTAATTGGCTTAATTAAAGTTACTGGTATAGGAGGATACGGAGAAACACCATCTTATTATGATTGTGTGTTTTTTGGCAACAATCTATCATGGTCTAATGATTTGGATGGCAAGTATTTGAATGAAGTAAACTGGGGCGTTAAAGCAGAAAATTTGACCTATAACAGAGCAAGCATTATGCAAACTTGGTCTGATAGCGATTGTGACTCATCAGATTCTTTAATTGTATATCCAGTAACATCTTATGGTGACTACAATCCAAGTGGTACTGAAAAAACCATACAACTTTTAGACACCGCAAGTAACGCTATTAGTACTGGTAGTACAGGTTATTTTGGTTTTAATGATAGTGGAGATAGTTACGAAACACCACTACCATCACCAGACTGGCGACCTGCAATATTTGTTAAAGACACATTAGAGAGAATTTTTGATGATGTTGGGTATTCAATAAACTCAACTTTTATGAATACAGATTTGTTTAAAAGGTTAGTTTGGTTATTGCCTAACTTTAAATATAACAACGCTGACGAAAGAATATCTTTATTTTCTTATTCTAATAAGTTTAAGGGGGAAGGCTTTATAAATGTTATTTCGCTAGTTGTAACTACAGATGATTATCATTGGAGTTCTTATAGTATAGATTTAAATGATGCTGGTGCTGATTTTGTTTTAGGTACAGCCTATGAAAATAATGGTTGGGATGTTTCAAATGGTATATTTACAGCACAGGAATATGGATATTATTCCATAAGATTAACAAATTTTGGTGTATTTGCTAAACACACAACATATAATGGAGGTGGTAGTGTTATTGATTACGTTAAGTTAGAGTTACAAGTACGAACAGTAGGTCATTCAACTGGTTCTGCGTGGACTACTATAGAGGCTTCTACATCAGGAAGTGCAACCCTATCAGGAAGCAATACTGAAGCAAAATTTATATTCCCATCAATAGATGGTAGCCATTGGTTAAATAAAGGTGATTTGTTAAGATTGAGAATCAAAGTGAAAAGCAAATACGTTGGTTATAGCAATAACGTCGTAGGTCTATATGTTTTTGGTTCTAGCACTCCAACATCAACTACTGCATCTGATTCGGCAAATGCGGAGTATGTTATTGAGGCTGATACTAGAAGGGTAGAATATGGGCAAACTTATGATTTAAAAGATGTGATTAATAAAAATTACAAGCAGGTTGATTTTATTAAGGGTGTTTCTCACGCTTTTAACCTAAAAATGACTACTGATTCAACCACTAGGTCTGTAAGTATTGAGCCTTTTGATGATTTTTACAAGCCTTATTCAAAGGCGTTGGATTGGACTTATAAGTTAGACAGAAATAAGGAAATAAAAGATAAATGGCTTAAAAGCGATTTAAAAAGAAATGTTATTTTTAAGTATAAAACTGATAGTAAAGATAAGAAAGTTGAGGCTAGAGGTGAGCAACATTTTGATGGAATAAAAGACGAATATCCATACCAAAAAACACTACCTAAAACTTTTGAAAAGGGAGAAAGTAAATTTGAAAATCCTTTCTTTGCAGGTACTTATAATGGTATAGATCAAGACACAGTTCAGTTTAGCCCAACAGACACAGCGTATTCTGCTATTTTATGGGAGGAAAATTACTCAACTAACGATAATGGTAGACCAGACAAGGGGTATGATTTTCAACCAAGACTTTTATATTGGAATAAATATTCACCTACAGGTATGCCTAGTCCTTTTTCTAGTTTTGACATGTATAAATTTGCTACAGTTCAAACTTGGGCTAGTGACATAGATTATTTAAATCCAAATGCAGATTCAGGTATTGCTGGTTCTATAATTTCAAATGTATATCCTCAAGCAACATCAGTCAATAGCGATGATGTTTTAAGCCCAGTATTAACCTATGGTAATGTTTGGATACGTAATTTTGATGATGTAGATAGGACATACGCAGGAGCAACAACAGGAGAGGGATTGTATCAGACATACTATAGAACTATGTTTGAGATGTTAAAATCACAACCAAGAGTAAGAAATGTTTATGTAGATTTAAAAATTACTGATATTGTTAATTTAGACTTTAGAAAATTAATATATATAGATGGTGTTTATTGGAGAGTAATTAAAATAGTTGATTATCAGCCAAACAAAAACCAATCAACAAAAGTAGAATTAATTGAATATCCTCAATTAGGTACTTTTGCAGCAACAGCACCTGCTTACAATGGATATACAAATCCGTGGGGTGGTTGGAATCCTGATACTGGTAGTCATACTGGAGAGCCAGATAATGAGTTATAACAATAAAATATGATATGAATATTAGATTATGCCAAAGATAGATAGTAAACAAATAACAACAAGGGGAATAGCACAGCAAAGTGGGCTAGAAGTTTTTTCTAGTGTAACAACTTTTAATGGGCAATATATGAACTGGGGAAATGCTGTAGATTATGGAACTCAACTTGGATCAGACACAGATTATGCTACAACAGCAGCAGACCCTCATGTTGATGCTTTAGTAAACAGTCCTGCGTCTACAATAGGAAGGTGGTATAGATACCATACAAGTGGCGCACCATATACATCTATATCAGCACCCACAAGTGCTTCTGGTGCTTTTATTTTCTATGGTCAAAAAACTGGCGGATTACCATCATATAGTGGTATGTATCAAAAATTAAATTTAATCCCATACAATCAATATCAAGTGTCAATTCAGGGGGCTATTGGTGCTAGTGCTGGTACTTTGTACGTAAACACTTATAAACCTGATGGGGATTCTTATTTATTAACCTCAACATCATCAATAACATATCCTTTAACTAATACATCTACTGCGCTTAGCACAACTACATTTACAGCAGAAACTGCCAATGATATTATTGTGTTGTATTTCACAACAACCTCAACATCTTCTGTGGTTGTTCCAGTAGCAAGTATATCAATAAAAGAAAAACAAGAGTATTTAGTTCCTGTTTATGCTACTGATAAGTATGGAAATGACCATAAAATATTAAGAAAAAATGTAAATAATGTAATACAAGATGCTTAAATTTAAACACACAAATAGGGCTTTAAGAGAGGTGGGTGATATGCTAAGAGTGAAACTTCAAGATGAATTAAAGTTTCAAAAGCATAACGCTACAGGAAGATTGAGTAGAGGGCTGAAATATCAAGTCATCAAGAAAGGTTTAAGTATTTTAAATGTAACCTCATCAGTTGCTTATTGGAAGGCAGTTAATAATCCTAAGTTTGCTAAAGCACCTAATTTTAGAGAAGTTTTAAAGTGGGTACAAGCAAAAGGACTTGCTTTAAGTTCTGCAGAGCCAATCTTTAAAAAATTAAGAGGCTTTTATGGTAAACCATACGTGTATTGGACAGAAGGTAATAATTTAAGAAGAACAAACTTTGCAGGTTATGTAGCAAATAAATTTAGTAAAGAGGTAGCAGGTAAGTTAGCACCATCTATAGGTGTGGATGTGGCTAGTATGATAGCAAAACAAATTAAAAAAAATAATCCAAAAACAAATGTCGTAGAGGCATTTTAATATAAGTATATAATGGCAACAAATACAGAAAAAATAGTAGTTCAGGTAGTCGTACAAGGCGAGAAGGATTTACAAAAGTTAGAAAAAAGAACTGGCAGTACAACTAAGAGTTTTGGAAAAATGGCGGCAGGTGTTTTAGGTGCTGTTGCTGCATTTAGACAAGTTAGTCAATCTATAAGTTCTGCAATAAAAAGTTTTAGAGATTACGAGTTTCAGATGGCTAAAGTAAAGGCAATTACTGGTGCAAACAGAACTGAGTTTTTAAAATTATCAAAAACTGCACAGGATTTAGGTCGTTCAACATTCTTTACCGCACAGCAAGTTGCTGAACTGCAAACAAATTTTGGTAAATTAGGATTTTCAACTAAAGAAATTTTAAATGCTCAAGAAGCGACATTACAATTAGCAACAGCAACAGATAGTGATTTGGCTAGAGCAGCCATTGTAGCAGGTTCTGCTGTTAGAGGTTTTGGATTAGACGCAAGTGAAACTCAAAGAGTGGTAGATGTAATGGCTGTAGCGTTTACAAGTTCTGCATTAGATATTGAGAAGTTTCAAACATCTATGACTAAAGTTGCACCTATTGCTAAATCAGCAGGATTTTCTATAGAAGATACAACAGCAATTATGTCGCAACTAGCAGATTCTGGTATTGAGGCTTCTATTGCAGGTACATCTTTAAGAAATATTTTACTTAAAATGCAAGACCCTAATTCTGACTTAGTAAAATCTTTTGGTAAAACAATTCACTCTTTAGATGAATTAGTACCAGCATTAACAAAATTTAGCGAAGAAGGTGGTAGTCTTGCAGAGATTATGGAGGTGGTTGATTCAAGACAGGCTGCTGCATTTGAGCAAATGATTACCAGTAGAAAAAGAACTGTTGAATTAAGAGATGCCTTGAAAGATGCTAATGGTGCTGCAGAGGAGATGGCTAGAATTGTTGGAGATACTTTAGAGGGGGCGTTAAAAAGATCTGAATCTGCAACGCAAGGTTTTGCTATAGCCTTTATGGATACATTTGGTAAAACTTTTCAAAATATAGTTGATGGTTTTGCTTCTTTTGTTAATGTATTAACTGATTTTGTAGCAATACCAATTTCTGAAAAACTTGAAGAAGATAGATTGTCAATGAATAATTTATTTAACGCACTTCAAGAAACGAATATATCTCAAGATACAAGAAATAAATTACTTGCTAAACTAAACTTAGAATATGGGGAGTACTTACCTCGTCTAGTTACAGAGAAAACAAGTTTAGAAGATTTAAAAAAGGCTCAGGTTGAGGCAAATGCTGCTATGCTGCAAAGAGTTACTATTCTTGCTGCTGAAGAAAGATTAACCGAGATTAGAAAAAAACAAATTGACAATGAAATTGAGGCTGCTGATTTAATAGTTAAAAAACAAGAACTTGCAAATAAACAATTAGAAACTAATAACATATTATTATCAGAACATAGTAAAAATATCAATGAAGATGTAAAATCTCAACAAGCAAGACTTAGTGTAGAGCAAGGGATTACTGCTGCTATAACCGACAATACAAACGCTATACAAAATAACAAAAATGAATCAGAAGAATTAAATAAAGAGTATGAAACTGCCTCAAAGGTTGCTCTTGAATTGGGTGTTAATGTTGATGAGTTAATGAAATCTTTAGATGTTTCCACAGAAAAAACTAATAAATCAACAGCAGCAACAACAGCAAACACTCAGGCAAAGAAAGATAATAAACAAGCAACTGAATTGCAGGCTGAGGCTGACAGAGATTATTTCCATATAATGAATTTAGTTCTTGATGGCACAATGACTCAGAAGGAAGCAGAAGAAGCATTAAGGCTTGAAAGAATGATGGCTATACAAGATGCTTTAGATGCAATGCCTTTGATTTACTCAGATTTAGAATTAAGAACTAAACTTGAAAAAGAATTAATTGACTTGAAACTCAAGGGTATTTCTGATGAAAAAACAGCAAGACAAGAACAAATAGATGGTGTTGCTCAATTAGGCGACCAACTTATAAACTTAGCAGGTGAAGATGAAAAAATGCAAGGAATTAAAAAGGCAGGTATTGCACTTTCTTCTGCTGCTGCAATAGCAAATAACATTCAAGCATTATCAGAGATGACACTTGGGGTTACATCACAAGCAAAACTTCCTTTTCCTGCTAATATAATAGGAATGGTTACTACTTTAAGTACAGTTGTATCTTTACTTGCTAATATTAAAGCAATGAAAGGTGCTTTTGGAGATGGAGGGATTGTAGAAACTTTTGCAAATGGTGGTATGGTGCATGGTAAATCACACGCACAGGGTGGTGAGAAGTTTGCAGTAGGAGGTAGAGTAGTTGAGTTAGAAGGTGGTGAGGCTGTTATTAATAAAAGAAGTACAGCAATGTTTAGTAGACAATTATCAGCAATGAACGCTGCAGGAGGTGGTGTTAAGTTTGCAGATGGTGGATTGCTTAATATGCCTTCATTCTCTCAACAGCAATTTAACGCACTTGGACAGAGTCAGATGATGGGTGCAATGGGAAGTTCAGGTAAGGTTGTAGTTGTTGAGTCAGACATTACCGACAGTCAAAACACAGTAAATGTAATTCAATCTGAGGCTACTATATAATGAAAAGAAAAGAAGATATTTTAATATCAGCAATTTACATGGCTATATTAATAATAGTATTAACCATTGGGATATTAACAAATGTTCGTTGATAAAAAAACAAAATTAGAGAGGTTAAGTATATGTAAAAGTTGTAGTTTTTACCGAAACTTTATGTTACTTAAAAGACCAAAGATAGCAAGAGGTGCAAGATGTGCTGATTGTAAGTGCTTCCTAGATGCAAAGACATCATTAACAAAGGACTTCTTTGGTAAGTGTCCTCAAAATAAATGGTAAAACTTTACGTATGAATTTTAAAGAAATCGCTGAAAATTACAGTAAGCAAAAAAGAAGTATGATGACAAATGCTGTTGTCGCTAACAGAAACTACACAAAGAACTTTACTCACTATCACTCTGAATCGTTATCATTAATGTTTGCAGAATGGCATTTACTGTTTCCTCAAAACAAGCAAGATATTAATTGCACCTCTTGTAGAGCAGCAGTTTGTAAGTTCTGGGAAACTATGGTGGATGAATGGATTGAAACTGAACAAACACCTAAAAAGAAAAATGCCCCAAAAAAAAGAAAGACAAAATAAGGTAGATGTAGTTAAAGACTTTATTGATATTTCTGGTCTTGAATTAGAAAAGCGATTTGGTCAGTCACCAACCTGCAAGGATATGATACGACATCTTGTTGAGAGAGGTATAATAGAGCCAAAAAGATTAAGGAATTATATGATTATTGTGGACTTTGACAGAATGTTAGTTGGCAATGAGGGTAGCAGAACACACACTTGGATGGACTTGTCTATAAAATACAATATAAGTGAAAGTCAAGCACAAAACATAGTCTACAAAGAAAGAAAAAAATCTATTCCTGCTAATAACATCACCTATTAAAAGTTTTGTAAGAAAATTAGGTAAAATTAATTTATTTTACTTCTATTTTTGCGTCTATGAACGAAAAATGGTATAACATTCAAAACAAGGCAGATGAAACTGCCAATATTTATATCTTTGATGAAATAGGAACTTATGGTGTAACAGCCCAAGATTTTATTAGTGAAATTAAAGATTTAAAAGATAAGCCAATCAACTTACGAATTAATAGTTTAGGTGGGGATGTATTTGATGGTATGGCAATGTACAATGTAATCAAAAGGAGAGAGGCTAAAACTACAGTTTATATTGAGGGTATAGCAGCAAGTATTGCTACTATTATTGCTCTTGGTGCTGATGAGGTTATAATGGCAGAAAACTCTTTATTTATGATACATAACGCTTGGGGTGGAACAATGGGTGAGTCTAAAGATATGAGAAAAACTGCAGATACTCTTGATAAAATTACAAGTGAACTTACAGACATTTATAGAAAAAAGACAGGATTGTCTTATGATGCTCTTGCGGATATGATGAATGAAGAAACTTGGTTAAATGCTGATGAAGCATATAGATTAGGTTTTATTGATACTATATCTGATTCTATTAAAGTGGCTGCAAAGTATGATGTTTCTAAATTTAAGAACATCACACAGGAAGAAATACAGAATAAATTAAGTATTAATATAAATAACAAAAAAATGACTAACGAGTTAAAAGAATGGTTTAGCAATAAAGTTGAGGAGATTGTTACTGCTGTAAAAGGTGATGTAAAGGTTTCTGAAGAAGTTGCTGAGCAAACTGCGATAACTGTTAATCTAGGAGATAATGACGAAATCATGAATAAGATTTCTGAATTTGAAACTAATAACATAGAGTTATCAAACAAGATTTCTTTGTTAGAAGAAGAATTAGTTGCTTCAAAAGGAACTAACGAAACTTTAACAGTAGAGATAGAAGCGTTAAACGCTAAAATCAACAAAGCAGATGCTAGGGGTACGGAAATTGTAACTGAAGCAGACCCTGCAGTAGTTGAAAACAAGAAAGAAGATGTTAATGCAGGTTTTTACAATGCAATAGCAGAAAGAATGAGAAATAAATTTAATAATTAAAAAATAAAAAAAATGGCAAACGTAGCAAAAAAAGGAACTTTCGCAACTTACTCAGGGGCGAACCTTAACGAAATATTTTATGAGCCAGTATTTAGAAGTGATGATATTATGCGTAACTATAGAGTTATTCCTAATGTAAAAGAAAAAATGAATGTTTACACTTCTGCTGCTCTAACAAAAATAGTAGATGAATATACTGGTTGTGCCACAGCAAGTGGTTCAACTCAATTTGATATTGATGAGAAAACAATTACAGCAGGTAGAATGAGAGTTGCTCTTGAGCAATGTACTGATGAGTTTTTTGGAACTTACATTGAAGAAATGTACCGTTCTGGTGTAGATGTAATGAATGTAGAGGGAACTCAATTATCAGATGCGATTGTAAATCGTGCTGTAAAAGGTATCGGACAAGATGTAGTAAGATTAGCATGGGGTGGAGATGATTCTACTGCAAACTATAAAGGAGTAACTGGTTGGATGAAGTTAATGGGTGATACTACCGCTGTTAACAATGCAAAAAGCACTCTTACTGTAGTTGACCCTGCAGCACCAACAGCAGCAGAGTCTATTAATTTAATAAGAAAGGCTTATGATGCAGCACCAGCAGCACTTCAACAAGTTCCTGCAGGTGATAAGAAAATCTTTGTAACTCCTAAAATGTTTAACGCTTATTTAGCAAACTTAGAGGGTTCTTCTGCTGACTTAGCAATCGTTAATACTCAGGATGGTTTAAGAACAGTATCTTTTAGAGGTGTTGAATTAGTACCTATGTATGAGTGGGATACTATTTTAGCAGACCTAAACCCAACAATCATGAAGTCTGGTACTCATGAGGGTACAGAAGGTTTATGTTACTGTGCAGTTGAGAACTTAATTATAGGTTCTGACGTAACAGACCCACAAGGTTCTTTCAAAGTATTTTATGATGACTTAGAAGAAAAAATGTTCTTCAGAGGTTACTTCAAGTTAGGTGTACAATTCTTGTATGCTTCACTTGTTCAATGGGGAATGTTGAAGTAAAAATAATGTAATGACAGAGGGGAGGCTAGTCCTCCTCTCTTATTTACTTTTTAATAATTTATAAAATAATAACAAAATGGCAATAGATACAGGTTTAGGTGTAGTTTGTGCTGATTTACAAGCAACTGGTGGTATTTCTCAAATACTACTAAGGTCTTGGTTGACTGCTGACGTAATTACTTACGGAGCAGCAGGTGTACATACTATTACAAATATACAGTCAGGTGGTGATTCCGCTTGGTTTGTTTATGAATTTAAAAATGAAACTCCAATATTAAATATAAACGCAACTAAAGAGAATGGCTCAACTGCTTTTGAGTGTGGGTTATCTTTCACGGTTCCAAATATAGATCTAGCGAAATTTAATGAGTTTCAAAACATGCTAAGTGAGTGTATGATGGGGTTAGTATTAGATACTAATGGTAATTGGTTTGTTCTAGGTGTAAGTGCATTATATGCAAATGAAAATGTGGCTGCAAAAAGTCAAACTTTTTTGAATCTTTCTACTATGGAAGGTGGTACAGGGGCTGCTTATTCTGATCAAAATGGTCTGACTGTTAATTTAATGGCAAGACAGTTTGAATTACCTAGAGAATATGCTGGTACTGTTACTGTTAATACTGCGGCATTAACTGCAACTGCAGGGGCATAATATTTAAAGATATAGAAATAGGTTGGACTTTGTTCGTAAAAAAGTTTAACAACATTTCCCTATTAATATCTTTTTTATAATATGTGTGATTGTGGAAAAAAAGTAGTAGATTTATCACACTTAAAAATATATACAGTTATGGCAGAATACAGAGCAACAGTATCATCAGGTACTTGTTATAAGAATGGTTTTAAAATTAAATGGGCTACAGCAACTCAAGAAGAATTAGCCTATGCTTATGAAGATTTAGGTATGACTTCATTAGTAGAAAAATTATCAACTACAAAAACAAAAGATGAGCCAAAGAAAGCAACCAAAAAGAAAAAGTCAGGTAAAGAATCTTCAGACTCAAAAGAGTAGTACATTTGAATTTGGAGTTTTTAATTTAGCAATTCCTGAACATATTGAAGAACCTCAAGACTTATCAAAGGTAAGAACTAAGTTTATTCCTTTTGGAACTAATAACTTATTTCCTCAGTATTTAGCAGAATTAAAGCGTAAATCTTCCACTCACAGAAGTGTATTAGCACAAAAGACTATTTTTACAAGTGGTGCTAAATTTGTTACGAATAATGATGATGTTAAAGAATACATTAAAGATGTAAATGCTGACGGAGAGTCTTTAAGAGAGGTTTTTAAGAAATTAGCAGATGATTATTACACTTTTGGAAACGCATATTTAGAAGGTGTTTTATATGATGGTGGGTTAAACCTTTACCATATAGATGCAACTACTGTTAGAGCATCTAAAAATAAAAAAGAGGTGTATATACACCCAGACTGGGCTAAGTATAATACTATGAAAGACAAATTGTCTATCATTCCTCTTTATCCAAATGTAAAAAGAAATAGATTTGTTCTTCAATTTAAAGATTACGAGCCTACATTCCAATTCTATGGTTTACCAGATTATGTTGCTGCACTAGAGCATATTGCAGTTGATTATGAAATTGGTAAATGGAATCACACTAAATTCAAGAATGGGTTTCAGCCTTCAGCAATCGTTGAGATTAATGGAGATATGGGTGAAGAAGAAGCAAAGAAATTAGTAAGAGAGGCACAAAAGAAGTTTGTTGGGGATGGTAATAATGGTAAAATTATGTTTATCGTTAAGAATGGAGATACTTCAAGTGCTAATGTTCAAATTATCAAAGACGACCAAGAAGGTAGTTGGATAGATTTACAACGAATTACAGACCAAAATATTGTAACTGCTCATAGATGGCAGCCATCATTAAGTGGTTTAGTTAGTTCTGGTAAAATGAACAATACAGGTAGTGAGATTAGAATTGCTTATGATTTAGCAATGACTACTGTAATTAAAGACACTTCTGATTTATTATTAAATGGAATCAGAGTAGTTTTATATAAAGAGTTAGGATTCTTGCCTGAAGAATTAGTTATTCATTATGAGCCACCAATTAGTTTTGCGACTCAAATTGATCCTAAACAAGTTCTTACTATAAACGAACAAAGAAGAATGTTAGACGAGGATTTACCAATGTTGGAAGAAGGTAATATGTTCTTGACAGATAGAGAGCAAATCATTGTAACAAGAGATGATGATGCAGATGGAGTTGGTGATGATGAGGCAGGTGACTTACAAGTAACTGAAATAGAAAAAGAATAACTATGGCAAATGTAAACCAATATAT
>CERJ01022012.1_pt1 | contig 16329 bp, 15 predicted proteins | sample 530781 | NCBI WGS metagenome assembly CERJ01 (sample SAMEA2620967, study PRJEB7988) | marine metagenome | biome: marine biome (ENVO:00000447); feature: deep chlorophyll maximum layer (ENVO:xxxxxxxx); material: "saline water (ENVO:00002010), including plankton (ENVO:xxxxxxxx)" | depth 30 m
CATTGTCGGGGGCTATTCATGTTTTACCCTTTCAGGGTGTTCATCTCAAATAAGCTGTCAACGAATTACATAACATCTGCAGGGATGACAATTAAACGTCTGATTCACTGATCAACAGATAGTCCCAAATAACCCAATTAAATTCTTCGAACTGTTTCATCTTCCTTCAAAGCTGAATAGATTGGCTACATGAAAATTCTACGCACCATTTTCGATCTTTATATCCAAAGCAGCATCCATGTGGCGCTGGCCGTTACCTCGCTTTCGGCGATCACGGTTTTTCAATACGGGTTTGTGCCGGAACCGTCACTCTTGCTGTTCATCCTGTTTGGCACCATTGTGGGCTACAATTTTGTGAAGTACGCCGGGGTTTCAAATCTGCACCATCTGCAGATCACCAAAAACATCATGCTGATTCGCATATTCTCGGTGCTTTGCGTGGGAGGGATGATCTATTTTGGCCGCTTACTGCCGGTGGATGTTCTTTTTACCGCGGCACTATTTGGCGGGTTGACCATCTTGTATGCCTTGCCTCTGTATAAAAGCAAGAATCTACGGAGCCTGACAGGGGCCAAGATCTACATCATCGCTTTGGTGTGGATGGGCGTGGCGGTGTTGGTGCCCATGGAATACCACAATATTGGGTTGAATGCGCGGGCGGTATATCAGTGCCTGGAAATATTTTTGTTTGTGATCGCTCTGACTTTGCCTTTCGAAATTCGGGATCTGGAATATGACGAATCGGGGTTGGGGACGATCCCGCAAAAGCTGGGCATCAAAAAAACGAAATGGCTGGGCACGGGACTTTTACTGATCGCTGCATCCTTTGCCTTGTTCCAAAATTATATGAGTGATACCGACCTGCCGATCACGCTTTCTATATTCGGACTTTCTGCAATGGCCATATGGGCTTCCAAAAAAGATCAGGGGAAATATTATGCCGCTTATTGGGTAGAAGGAATTCCGGTGCTTTGGCTGATCTTATTGCTGCTGTTTTGATGGGTTGAAACCCTTCGTTTGTGTACAGGAATGAACTAAAGCAAATGAATAATTACTTGTCAGTGATCTTGAATCTTGTCCAGGACAAAAGCGAAGTCCTTTAGGACTTTAATAAAAACCAGTGAATTCTTTAATCTCGCAGCCGTAATTTTGCCACGGCTTCGATGTGGTAGGTCTGCGGGAACATATCCACGGGTTGCACTTCTTCGATCTCGTACACGGCATTGAGTTCTTTCAGGTCGCGGGCCATGGTGGAGCTGTTACAGCTTACATACACAATCCGGGGCACTTTCAATTCCATGAGTCGCTCCACTACATCCGGGTGCATGCCGGCTCGGGGCGGGTCGGTGATCAATACATTTGGTGCGCCGTATTCGTCCACCACATCCTGCGTAAATACATCCTTCATATCACCTTTGATGAAAGATACATTATCGACATTGTTTTCTTTGGCGTTGAACCGGGCATTTTCAACCGCAACATCAACGAGTTCTATTCCTACCACATGTTTTGCAGGATCACTCATAAATAAACTGAGTGTTCCAACTCCACAGTACAGGTCATATACAATATCACCGTCTTCCAGTTCAGCATAATTTCGGGCGATCTCGTACAGTTTTTCGGCTTGAGCCGTATTAGTCTGGAAGAAAGCGTTGGGGTGAATCTTGAAACTGAATTTCCCAATGTTATCTACAATAAAACCCGGTCCGTGCAACACCGTTTGATAGCGGCCTTCGGCAGTCGGACTTTTAGTATCATTCACATTATTTACAATGGTTGTGATGAACGGAAACTCTGCAAGAAGGGCATTCTTTAATTTCTCCATCACGTCCTGATCGTCCTGGTAGGTCACTAAATTCACCATAAAGTCATCGGTGTGATGCGAGTTACGGATCATTACATTCCGCATAAAGCCGGTATTTTCCATGGTGTCGTACGGCTCAATATCCTGTTCAATACACCAGCCACGGACAAAATCCAGGATCTGAAAAGACTCGGGAACCTGTAGGTGACATTCTTTGAGATTCAGGATCTTATCAAACCGGCCGGGAGCGTGGAGTCCGGCGGCAAAGGCAGAGTCGTCCACAAATTCATCGCTACGGATCTCTTCTTCAGTGAGCCAGCGGCGGGAACTGATGCTGTATTCCATCTTATTGCGATAGTAGAACTCCTCATCGGCTCCGACTCCATCTTTTACAATACTTCCGTCCAGGTGGCCAATGCGTTCGATGTGGTCGCGAACCTGTTCGGTCTTGTACTCTAACTGCTTGGCATAGGGGATGTGCTGCCAGCTGCAACCTCCACATACCTTAGCATGTCCGCATTTAGGTTCGATCCTGTGCGGACTTGGCTCAAGGATCTCAAGTAGCTTGGCCTCGCGGTATTTCTTTTTCTTTTTGATGATGCGCGCCATCACTTTATCACCGGGGGTGGTTCCGGGTACAAATACGGCCAAGCCATCCACTTTGGCTAAACCTTTGCCTTTAAAAGCGGCGTCAATAATGTCTAATTCTACTTCCTGACCTTTCTTTAGTGCCATTTATACGGCGTCCTCGCTGTTGTCTTCGTAATAGGTTTTAAATTGAATATTCAGTGCTGTTTGCTCCCCGGCTACTTCCGCAAGTTTTTTGGCGGTAGTTTCTAACTGTCGGAGTGCAATATTGGTGAGTGTCTGCAAAAATTTTACTGCGATCTGGGGATGTCGGTCACGCAATACTTCAAAATCGGGCTTAAAGAAACCAAGCAGTTCGCAATCGGTGAGGCATTTCGCGGATGATTTTCGGCGCAGATCATACCCAATGGAAAGTGCCCCAAAACTATCCGGTGATTGCAGGGTGAGCTGACGGATGAGGTCGTTGTGTTCTGGCTCTTTCTCTTTTTCGTCTTCCCCGATGGTAAGCTCAATGGTTCCTTTTTCTATAAAATACATACCGGTTCCGGGGTCATTCTTATAAAAAACGTATTCCCCTTCCTTATACTTCCGGCGATGGCAAAGCTGCAGTAATTCATAGCGCTCAGCCGGACTCAAATTCTTCAGAAACTTGGATTTGAATACAATATTGGTTTGATCTTTGATACGGGAAAATTTTTCAAACATGGCAAATTCCTTGAATTAAAATGAGTGGCCAATACCAAAACTAAAATATAACTGCTTATTGTTTAACCAACCAGACTGAAGGTCGTGCAGGCGGAACGGAAAATCAAACCTGACTACCACATATTCCCAATCTAAGCGTAATCCCGGTCCGCCACTAACGGCGATTTGATCATAAAACCGATCGAAGCGGAAGCGGCCTTGTTCAAGACGGTCACGATTATTTTCATCTCTGAAGTCGTTCCGGGGGCCATACCAGATGTTCCCGGCATCCATAAACAGTGCAGCTTGCCAGTTGGCACCTAAGAAATCCTGAATGAAGATCTGTCTTAATTCGCTAAAGGCAGCCAGCTTAATTTCTCCACCGGGTATATTTACGTTATCGGTAGAGATCTCACCGGGCCCAAGCTGGAAAGGGGCCCATCCCCGGATGTCGTTACTTCCGCCCGCAAAAAAGCGACGGTTTAGCGGAATGGATGTTGAATTGCCATAAGGTTGGGCAATACCTCCAAATAACCGCCATGCAAGTACGGTAGAATTAGAAATAGGATAATACCTTCTGTAATCGGCTGAGATCTTTATAAAGCGGCTATAGTTCAATTCATTGTTGCTCAATCCAAAGAGGGAGGGAAGGTGGCCTTCAAGAGTGTCGGGTGTTATCACCGAGCGGTCTAACAGGTAAGGAATATTTCCACCTATGGAGATGGAATATTCACTAAAATATCCCCGGTTTCTCTTAATAAGGTCGGTATCCTGACTTCGGAACGTATAGCGAATGATAGAAGAGATCTGTGGGTTGAAATCTTCCAGGATACGCTGAAGCTCAAAACCGTCCACGATGGTGCCGTCGCTTAAGGTATCGGTGCCGAATTCATTTCTGAGATTCCTTATGTAGGCATCGGATGGATTCGTATCAACTACATCAAGCTCAATGAGATCAAAGAAGCTGGAGTAATTTTGGGTGTGATTGACTTCGAAGCGCGTATTGAAACCGATATCCGAATTAATATCGAATAAAAGCTGATCGGAGCGGCTGTATGCCAGCAGATACCGGGTAGTAGCATTGGTGAAGCCCGGACGGTTATCTAAAAAGGCAAAGGGGAAATTCAATCGGGGAACCGAATATTCGGTCCTGAGTTCATAACTCCTGAAGATGGAAGATTGTGTGGCGGTAGTGTCGATCTCCTCGAGTACGGCCGGACTCACAAATTCGAAACTTGCGTTGGCCCCAATAATGAGGTTCTCTGCATTCCCAAATACATTGTTGTTATTGTAATCTATCCCGAAACCGGTTCCGTATCCGTATCGCTTCATCCCAAAAAGCTCTGTGGAGATACTGTGCTTGGTTAAGGTCTGGAGATCAAAGAAAGCGGGGATTTCTTCCCGGGAGAAATCAACCTGACTTTGAGTCTCATTCTGTGCAAAACGACGAATGTAAAGCATCCCGAGATTCTGGAATTCGTTGATGGTCTCAAGATACAGCGAGTGGTTATAAATAGAGCCGGGTTTGAACAGCAACTGGGACGACAGTAAACTGAAATTTGTTTGTGTGCCGGGCTCCTTGGCCAGTACGACCTGATTGGTGCTGTCGGCGGTGAGGGGAGGCCCGGAAAGCGTATCGTGCTGGGTGTATTCTATGGGTTCCTCGGTATCACTTAAGCGGACGCGGACATCCCCAAACCGGTAAATACTGCCGGGACGTATTCTGAACTGAACATCAAGGGTTTGAGGTTTCTGGGGATCACTTTTTACCAGTGCCACCACAGAATCTCGCTGAACAGATGCATACCCGTTATTTTTGAGGAAGGTGATGATCCGCTGCTGTTCGTTACTCAATGCCTGTGAGCTATACTGCTGGCTTACCACAAAGGTGCTGTCGTTGACGCGCCCACGGGTAAGTTGGCCACGCTCCAAAAACCCGATCTTTTTGTCAGGTTCATCAAAATCCGGTAAACCAATATAGGAAACCGTATTGATGCGATAAGGAGTGCGCTCATTGATTATAAATGAAACCTCCATTTTATCAGGTTGATATTCCACGATAGACGTGTCAACAGAGACATCAAGATATCCCAGCGATTCGTAGTAGAGTGTGAGTCGCTCAATATCATTTCCCACGGTTTGCCGATTCAGGTAGGCCGGTTCCTCTCCAAACCTGCCGTTCGAGAGATTCCATATATAATACCACGGGGTAAATTGTGGAATCCCCAAAAACTCGCGGTTCGTCCTTGTACGTACAAGGGTAAGCAGCGTCCTGTTCTTGATATCGTCATTACCCGAAAACCGTACTCTGCGTACTACATCTTCAGTGTTTTCGGAATCCTGCAACTGCCGGGCCAAAATGTGAGAAGGGTAAAACACTTCCAGCCATGTAAATATACACAGTAAGGAAGCGATCTTAAGTAGGCTGCGGGTAGATGCGAACAAGATAGTACACAAAGACGGTTACACTGAATGAATGAACGCCTCTCTGATAAATTATTTAAAGGTTAAACGTCGTCGTAATCGAAACCTTCGTCTTCTTCATTATGGAAGAAATCCTCTTTACGGATATAGTCGGGCCAGATATCTTCGATTCCCTCATAAACAGGCTCTTCTCCCTGCTCAATTTCTTCGAGTTCTTCGAGATTCACAATTACCTGTTTGGGCAGGCCATTGCGTTCGGCCCACTCTATAAGTTCTTCCCGGGTTGCCGGAAAGGGGGCATCGTCTAATGCTGCGGCTAATTCTACAGTCCAAATCATAATTTTGTAATTTTTTTAAGATGAATGAGTGTAATAAACACAAGTGTTGGAAAAACACAAGTGATTTAATAAAATTTTTGTTCCAAATTCGTGCCGAAAATATTGTTATCTTCGCACAAATACATCAACTAAATCTTTAGACTTATATTATATGTTTAGTGGAATAGGTGCCCCAGAGGTTTTGATAATTGCCATTTTTGTTTTGGTGTTCTTCGGAGCAAAAAGAATTCCTGAATTAGCTCGCGGTGTAGGGCAGGGAATTAAAGAATTCCGACAGGCTTCAAAAGATATCAAACAGGAAATTGAAGAAAGTTCCAGAGATATCAATGATGCCGTAGATAAAGACAAAACCACCTCTAATAGCAAATAAAGCCTAAAATTGAACTACATGACGATTGCAGAGACTCGCCAAAAAGTCTTATCAGGAGAAACGAAACTTCGAGATATTGTAGAACACCACATCAAAGAAATTGAAGCCAAGGACGGTGAAATAAATGCCTTCACCTCTACCTATTTTGAGGAAGCTTTAACGCAGGCAGATGACATCCAGGAAAAGATCGATAATGGTTCGGCCGGTAAGATGGCTGGGGTAGTTATGGGTATAAAAGATGTGATCTGTGAGCGCGGAAAGAACGTGACTTGTGCGTCAAAGATGCTAGAGAACTTTGAAAGTGTCTATAGCGCCACCGTGATAGATCGCTTGCGCGATGAAGATGCTATTCTACTCGGCCGCGTAAACATGGATGAATTTGCGATGGGATCCTCTACAGAGAACTCTGCTTTTGGTCCCACAAAAAATCCCCGCAATACCGATAAAGTCCCCGGCGGTTCATCCGGAGGAAGTGCAGCTGCCGTTGCAGCGGGAATGAGTATGGTGACCCTGGGTTCCGATACCGGCGGTTCTATACGTCAGCCTGCATCATATTGTGGCGTGGTGGGGCTCAAACCTACCTACGGGCGTGTTTCTCGTTATGGTCTTGTGGCTTTTGCCTCTTCATTTGATTGTATTGGCCCATTTGCCCACAATGTAGAAGATGCAGCGCGTGTGCTGGAGGTGATCGCCGGTTTTGACGAACGCGACAACACTTCAGCACATCAGGAGATTGATGATTATGTTGGAGCCGTTCAAAATCCCAATAAGAAGATAAAGATTGGGGTTCCCGAAGAATTTTTCGGAGAGGGACTGGATGAAGAGATCAAAGAAGGAATTGAAGATATTTTAAGTGATCTCGAAGCCGATGGCGCTGAACTGGTTCCCATTCACTTGCCGCATACCAAATATGGTATTGCCACCTATTATATATTAGCGACCGCAGAAGCTTCAAGTAATTTAGCCCGCTACGATGGAATCCGATATGGGCATCGTGCCGATAAGGAAGAGGTGCTTGATGAATTGAAGAAAGAAGAGGCTGCACTGAAAGAAGCTTTCGAAATTGCTGAGGGTGATGAACAAATTGAACTCCAGCAGCAGCTCACCAAACTGGATTCTGCACTGATCCGCCTCTACAAAAAATCCCGAACAGAAGGATTTGGCGCAGAAGTGAAACGACGAATTATGCTGGGTACCTATGTATTGAGTGCCGGCTATTACGATGCCTACTACGGTAAGGCTCAAAAAGTGCGACGCCTTATTCAGGAAGATTACAAAAAAGCCTTTGAAAAGGTGGATGTGATCGTTTCTCCAACGGCTCCAACCACCGCATTTGACCTGGGTTCCAAAATGGATGATCCGATCCAGATGTATTTAAATGATGTATACACCATCACGGCCAACCTTGCCGGGATATGTGGCATTAGTGTGCCGGCCGGTACCCATAGCAACGGACTGCCTTACGGAATTCAATTTATGGGAGACAGTTTTCAGGAATCCAAGATCCTGAATGCCGCTCGTTTAGTCGAATTGCAAACTTCATAAAAATTGATCCATCATGAATCGATTGGAAGGAAAGACCGCTATCATCACCGGAGCTACATCCGGCATTGGAATGAAAACCGCAGAACTTTTTGCTGCTGAAGGGGTCAACCTAATTCTGACCGGGAGGCGGAAAGAACGCCTCGAGCAAATTGCTTCCACCCTGAAAGAGGAATTTGGTGTAGGCGTACAAACGGCTGCTTTTGACGTTAGGGATCAGCAGGCATGCAAAGAATTTGTAGTCTCACTTTCAGACTCCATAGATATTCTGGTGAATAACGCCGGCTTGGCTAAAGGGACAGATCCTGTCTACTCTGCGACTTTTGAAGATTGGGATGTTATGATAGATACCAATGTAAAAGGGTTACTGTATTTATCCCGACTTATTTCTCCACTGATGAAAAAGCGTAACACAGGGCATATCATCAATGTAGGTTCTACAGCAGGACACGAATCTTATGCCGGTGGAGTTGTTTACACAGCAACCAAACATGCAGTAAAGGCGATCACAGAATCGACCAAAAAAGATCTGCATGGCACCGACATTAGAGTGAGTATGGTCTCTCCCGGTTTGGTGGAGACAGAATTCAGTGAAGTACGTTTTGATGGCGATAAAGAAAAAGCCGCTGACGTATACAAAGGCCTAAAACCACTTGTTGCCCAGGATATTGCAGAGATCATTGTGTTTGTGGCAAATCGTCCGGCCCACGTCAATATTATGGATACTATTATTTACCCGGTCTCTCAATCTTCAGCAACAATGGTTCACCGAAATGAATAAATACTTTTTGTTAGTCGCCCTTCTGTTTGTATTTGGATGTTCTTCTGAGGAAGATACCGGGCTCAAATTCACTGAAAAGGGTAGAGATGTTCCTGCCTTTAATGCAGATTCAGCTTACCATTTTGTACAGCAGCAGGTCGATTTTGGTCCGCGCGTTCCCAATTCTGAAGCACACCGACAGGCACTGAATTATTTTGAGCAAAAATTTCTGACTTACGCTGGTTCCAATGCCGTTTATATTCAGCGTTTTGAAGCCGAAGGATATGATGAGTCGTTAGAGCTGGCAAATGTGATCGCTGCATTCAACACCACTGCTCCAGATCGCATCATGCTTTCTGCACACTGGGATAGCAGACCCAGAGCCGATGAAGATACCTCCCGCAAGGATGAAGGAATTTTAGGGGCTGATGACGGAGGAAGCGGAGTTGCAGTTTTACTGGAACTGGCTCGCATCTTTAAGGATAATCCGCCTCCCATAGGCGTGGATATTGTGTTATTTGATGGGGAAGATTATGGAAGATCCGGCAGCCTGGAGAAATACTTCCTCGGGTCACGACATTGGTCACAGTTCCCGCCGGTACCGGGATACAGCCCCCGTTTTGGAATTTTATTGGATATGGTAGGCTCCGAAAATGCACGATTTCCCAAAGAGCAGTATTCCATGAGCTATGCACCAAACTTAGTACAGGAAGTCTGGAGCATTGCCGCTGAAAAAGGTCGTGATGATCTGTTCCTGGATGAACAAGGGGCCGCCGTAGCTGACGATCATATTATTGTATATGAGCAGGCTCGAATTCCCATTATCAATATTATTAATCACCGCCGAACACCAAATGGAGGTGCCGAATTTGGTCCCTATTGGCACACTCACGATGATAACATGGATATCATCAGTCGCGAGACCATGGGTGCGGTGGGCGATGTACTCCTCGAACTTATTTACAACCGATTATAATGGACTATGTAGAGCTGCGGATATCACTAAAGGATGACTTTCACGAATTGCTTATCGCTGAGTTGGTAGATCTTGATTTTGAAGGCTTTGAACAGCTTGACGACCTTCTGATCGCCTCCATTCCAACCAATCGATTTGATGACACCAAGCGGGAGGAGATCGAACAAAAACTAATGTCCTTCGGTGGCGAACCGGCTGTTCTGAGTGAAAAGATCATCACCCCTAAAAACTGGAATGAGGAGTGGGAACGGACCATCAAACCACAGACTATCGGTGAGTTTTACGTGCACCCGACATGGTCGGCTTCGCCTTATGATATTGGAGACAAGATCGAGCTGATGATCGATCCCAAGATGGCATTTGGTACCGGTTATCACGCTACAACGCGGGTTATGCTCGAATGGCTGCCGGAAGTGATCTCTGAAAATGATGAAGTTTTGGATGCAGGAACAGGAACTGGGATTTTGGCTATAGCAGCGCTGAAATCAGGAGCCCGATCTGCTTTTGGTTTTGATGTGGATGAGTGGAGTGAGACCAATGCATATGAAAATATTCTGCTCAATCAGGTTGAAAATTTTGAAGTTAAATTGGGATCAACGGAAGTGATACCCGAAGGCAATAAATACGATGTGATCCTTGCTAACATCAACCGAAACACGCTGATCGAATTGCTGCCAGAATTGACGGAATTCCTCAAAGAAGATGGAAAGTTATTGCTGTCAGGGTTGCTGGAAGAAGATGAAGAAGTGATGCTGAAACAGCCTGCAGTACAAAAGTTTACGCATGTTGGAACCCGGCAGCACAAAGAGTGGATCGCAATTTTATTTGAGGCATGAAAGCAGCAATAGATATTGGCACAAACACCGTTTTATTATTGGTTGCGGATGTTATTTCCGGCCAACTGAAACCGGTTCATGAAGAACAACGAATTCCCAGGCTTGGAAGAGGAGTTGACGCCGACCGTATCATCAATGAAGAGGCCACCCGCCGAGTTTCAGAAGCTTTACGGGAATACAAAGTGATCTTAGAAAACGATTTCTCTGATGTTGAAGATGTAATCGTGACGGCTACAAGCGCCGTTCGCGATGCTCGCAACCGGGAAGAATTCATGGCTTCCATCAAAGAAGAAACCGGGTTTGAGATTCGCTTACTTTCCGGTAGGGAAGAAGCCGAGTGGACAGCAGCCGGAGCGTTGTCGGTTTTGGACATTCCTTCCGATTCAGAAACATTGATCCTCGATATTGGTGGAGGAAGCACCGAGATCGCCTATCTTAACAATGGAGAAGTGGTTGATGGACATTCTTATGATATGGGCTCTGTTCGATTCACGGAACGTTTTCTGAAAAGTGATCCTCCATCTAAGGTAGAAATAGAAAGATGCAGAGAGGAAATTCAGCGGTTTTATGGAGATAGATTGTTCGATATAGTAAATGATCCTGTTGCTGTGGGAGTTGCAGGTACGGTGACAACGCTTGCCGCAATTGCTCAGGATCTGAGATCCTATCAACCCGAGAAACTTGCGGGTTTTATATTGAAGAGATCTCATATCGAGGAAGTGATACATGAATTTGCAACTCGTGGATCCCAAGAAATGCTGGAACGTTTTCCGGTATATCTTAGAGGACGCGCCGATATATTTATGGCCGGAATGTTGATTTTGGAAGGATTTTTAGATCAGTTTGAGCTGAATTCATTAACCGTATCGACCGGTGGAATTCGTCACGGTGCTTTATTGAAACAACATTGATATTGCTCTAAAAAAGTAACCCCGTGATCTTCGGATATGATTGAGAAAGGTGAAATTAAAAATCATCAAAAAAGATATTTTCATTTAGCAAAGGCTTTGTATTTTAAGGGCTGAATTACAGACGATATGCCAGATAATAAATCAGAAATTAAAAATAACTCTCCGCGCCCAAACGCCTCTGCAAGTAGTCTTGAGGACGATAAATACGTTTCTGAAGCCCTTTCAGGAAACGAATCCTCGTACAAGAAATTAGTAGATAAATATCAGAAGCCACTCTATTTCCATATTCGAAAAATGATCAAGGAAGTGGAACTGGTAGAAGATCTGGTACAGGAAGTGTTTATGAAGGCCTTTCATAACTTATCGACTTACAGCAATGAATACGCTTTTTCGACCTGGCTGTATCGTATTGCTACCAATCACACCATCGATTATCTGCGCAAGAAAAAGCTGAAGACCCTTTCTATTGACGAGCCCTATAAGACCAAAGATGGCGAGATGGAAATTCAACTTCCCGATGAAACGTATCTGACGGATGAGCCGGTCATGAAAAAGCAGCGCAAGCAAATGGTGCAAGAGGCCATTGACGATCTTCCCGAAAAATATAAAGCCGTCATTGAGATGCGGCATATGGAAGAGAAAACCTATCAGGAGATCGCTGAGATCCTGGATCTCCCTTTGGGAACGGTAAAGGCCCATATTTTCAGAGCCCGGGAAATGTTGTACAAAGCCCTCAAAGACAAAAAAGACCGCTTCTAATTCTTTTGAATATTTTCCTGAACGATCTCGATGTTTGAGGTAAACTTGTTGTATTTGGCTCTTCGGATGGCACTTCCTTCAAAAACCTCATCGTATTGTTGCTTGGTGAGATTTTCCCAAAAAGAAAGATCCCGGTCTACCACATAACTTCTGGGATGCAGATCCTCAAATTGGGCGATCACTGATTTACTGTTCCAGGGACATACATCCTGGCAAATATCGCACCCATATACCCAGTTTTCGATCTTGGGTTGAAGTTCTTCAGCTATCTTCTCCTTCAGCTCAATGGTGAGATATGAGATGCATTTGGTAGCATCTACTCTGTACGGCTCATAGATCGCATCAGTTGGACATGCGTCGATGCATCTGGTGCAAGAGCCGCAGTGATCAGTTACAGGCGAGTCGTAGCTTAATTCCGCATCGATGATCATCTCCCCAATAAAAAAGAAAGAGCCGATATCTTTATTTAGCAGATTTGAGTTTTTCCCTATCCATCCAAGTCCCGCACGCTTGGCCCAAACCTTATCCAGGACAGGAGCAGAGTCTGTGAAGATGCGCCCTTCAAGTCCACCTAAAAGCTCTTCCGTGAACTTGAACAGATGCTTGAGCTTCTTCTTGAGCACTTTATGATAATCCCGGCCTTGCGCATATTTCGAGATCAAAGGCTCGTCTTTAACCCCTATTTGTTCGTTGTGTTTGGGGTGATGGTAACTGGCCAGCACTGAAACCACTGTTTTTGAGCCGGGCACCAATTTGGTAGGATCCACCCGTTTATCAAAGTAATTTTCGATCCAGCCCATGGTGCCGTTCTTATTTTGAGATAACCACTCATCAAGCCGGCGTGCTTCTGTAGGGAGATATTGAGCTTTGGCAAATCCACAGGCATCAAAGCCTAAGTGGAGGGCGTGTGCACGAATTTGCTCGGTGATCTTTTGTTGTTTCAGCATGCCCAAGTTTATGGATAAAATAAGAGGGAAGTAAGGAGAGATTAGAAATTACAGCCACTAATCCATCTTTCAGCCTGTACGATAATTTAAGATCATGGAGTTTTCCCGGCCGGTTGATGGAGAATGAAGTTGGCTATAATGCATAAAAAAGCCCGAATCAACAGATCCGGGCTTTAAAAAAATCTGGAGATCTAAATCTTAAACAGATTCAATGATCTCGTTCAAGGTTTCACTTGGTCGCATTCGGTCGAATACGATCTCGCGATTGGGCCAGTAGTAACCTTCAATATCTTCGGGTTGTCCCTGAGCTGCGATCAACTCTTCGTTGATCTTATCCTCATTGGCTTTCAGTTTTTCTGCTACCACTTTGAATCGCTCAGCCAGCTCAGCATCTTTGCTTTGGTTGGCCAGTGCTTTCGCCCAGTACATGGCCAGGTAAAAGTGACTTCCGCGGTTATCGTGCTCATTCACTTTACGGGATGGCGACTTATCATTTTGCAGATATTCAGTATTGGCCACGTCTAACGTTTCGGAAAGGACGAGTGCCCGCTCGTTGTCAAATGTTTTGCCAAGGTGTTCAAGGGAAACAGCCAGGGCTAAAAACTCACCCAGCGAATCCCAGCGCAAGTGACCTTCATCCAAAAACTGCTGAATATGTTTTGGAGCAGATCCACCGGCACCGGTTTCAAATAAACCGCCACCATTCATCAATGGAACAATAGAAAGCATTTTAGCACTCGTTCCAACTTCAAGGATAGGGAAGAGGTCGGTGAGATAATCGCGTAATACGTTCCCGGTTACCGAGATAGTATCTTTGCCGGCTTTGGTTCTTTCCAGTGTATAGCGCATGGCTTTAACCGGACTCATGATCTGAATATCCAGATCGTCCGTATCAAATGCGGGAAGGTATGCGTTCACTTTCTTGATGAGTTCAGCATCGTGGGCGCGTTCTTCATCCAACCAGAAAATTGCAGGATCGCCGGTTTCACGTGCACGTCGTACCGCCAGGCCAACCCAATCTTTGATGGGAGCGTCTTTGGTCTGGCACATTCTCCAGATGTCGCCGTCTTCTACATCGTGCTCAACTACGGTGTCACCATTTTTGTTGATAACCCGCACTTTTCCATTTCCGGAAATTTCGAAGGTTTTATCGTGTGAGCCGTATTCTTCCGCTTTTTTGGCCATCAATCCAACATTAGGGACACTTCCCATGGTAGTTGGATCAAAAGCTCCGTGTTCTTTACAAAATTCGATCACTTCCTGATAAATACCGGCATAACTGCTTTCGGGAATGACGGCTTTGGTATCCTGAGTTTCATCATTTTTATTCCACATTTGACCGGAGGTGCGGATCATAGCGGGCATGGATGCATCAATAATAACATCACTTGGTACATGCAGATTGGTGATGCCTTTATGGGAATTTACCATAGCCAGATCGGGACCTTCTTCATAACATTTTTCAATATCGGCCTTGATCTCGGCTTGCTTGTCTTCCGGAAGTTCTTTGATCTTCGCTTCCAGATCCCCAAAACCATTGTTGGGATCTACGCCTAATTTGTCAAGCGTTTCGCCATGCTTTTCAAATACATCCTTAAAATAGACACGCACTGCATGACCAAAAATGATCGGGTCGGAGACTTTCATCATAGTGGCCTTCATATGTAGAGAGAAGAGCACTCCCTTGTCTTTAGCATCCTGAATTTGTTCTTCCAGGAAATTGATCAAAGCTTTTTTACTTAATGCTCCGGCGTCAATCACTTCTCCGGATAGTAGAGGAGTACTTTCTTTAAGTACTTTTGTATTTCCATTTTCATCTACAAACTCGATCGTCACATCATCGGGATTATTCAGGGTTACTGACTTTTCGGAATGAGCGAAGTCATTGTCGTCCATGGTTGCGACATGAGATTTGGAATCCGAGCTCCATTCTCCCATAGAATGTGGATTTTTCTTGGCATATTCCTTTACTGGTTTGGGAGCACGGCGATCAGAGTTTCCTTCACGAAGCACGGGATTTACGGCGCTGCCTTTCGCAATATTATAACGCTCGTTGATCTTTTGCTCTTCTTCATTTTGAGGCTCTTCGGGATAATCAGGAATATCGTAGCCTTTGTTCTGAAGCTCCTTTATGGCTGCTACCAACTGCGGAACGGAAGCACTGATGTTTGGCAGTTTGATGATGTTTGCTTCCGGTTTTTTAGCCAGCTCACCTAACTCACTCAGGTCATCCGAAACTTTCTGATCATCTTTAAGGTAATCAGGGAAGTTGGCGAGAATACGTCCCGCAAGTGAAATATCTTTGGTTTCTACATTTACTCCGGCTGCTTTTGTGAATGCTTCAACAATTGGCAGGAAGGAGTGAGTAGCTAAGTAAGGACCTTCGTCGGTGATGGTGTAAAAAATCTTGGCTTTGTCCGTGCTCATTTTTATTAAATAATTTACAGTTAAGTGTTCGTATTCAAGATCTTAAACAAATTGATCTGTGAAAAATTCCGAGGCAGCAGTTTACAAATTTTAGAGCTTAAGAACATCTGTTAATAGATCAGGAGGATTTAGGTTGTAGATATTTGCAGGATAATTTCAGCAATTCTTTGAGAATCGATTATTCAAGATTGGATATTCGATATTCACCCTTCTAATTGCATATATTAAGACAAGATAGGCTGACTACTCGCGTTAGTCCTCCAAAGCCAATAAAATTGAGGTATTGTTATGATCAGACCGATGTTCGGCTTCCGGCCAAAACCCAAAAAATTTGATTATCCATTTCGCTATTATGATCCCGAGAAAGACGAACGGGAGAAACGCAGAAAGCGAATTAAATTTGAATCCCATACCCGACGTCGGCCTAAACAGTTTACGAGAGTAGTCTTTTATGCCGTACTTTTAGGCATCATTGTTTATTTAATAGCCCTTTAAATCCATCATTCCAAACCCATAGTATAGCGCATTGAGCGAAACGCATTTCAGCGAATCTATTATTCATCAGCTTCCTCCGGAAATAAGTAATAAAATAGCAGCCGGGGAAGTCATACAAAGACCCGCTTCCGTAGTAAAAGAACTTCTCGATAACGCCATTGATGCGGGAGCCGATCAGCTAAAGATCTTAATACAAAATGCCGGGCGAACTCTCATTCAGGTCTCTGACAATGGATGTGGAATGAGTAAGCAAGACCTTCCGCTTTGTTTTGAACGGCATGCCACCTCCAAGATCAATTCAGTGGATGATCTGTTCCGGATTCGAACTTTAGGGTTTCGGGGAGAAGCGATGGCTTCCATTGCATCGGTTTCTCAGGTTACGGTGAAAACAAAACGACCAGAAGATGAAAACGGCTGGGAGTTTGAAGTGTGGGGTGGGGAAGAGCGCGAGATCAAACCTACAGCTGC
>CERJ01021852.1_pt1 | contig 15955 bp, 7 predicted proteins | sample 530781 | NCBI WGS metagenome assembly CERJ01 (sample SAMEA2620967, study PRJEB7988) | marine metagenome | biome: marine biome (ENVO:00000447); feature: deep chlorophyll maximum layer (ENVO:xxxxxxxx); material: "saline water (ENVO:00002010), including plankton (ENVO:xxxxxxxx)" | depth 30 m
CCCACTTTCTCCTAAACTTTACTATATTGACCAATAACTTACTTTTAATTTTAATGGTGGAACTATTTATTTTATATACACCATAAACCCTTTTTGGGTCAATATATAATGTAAAAGATGTCTAAATCTATTAGAGTAAGAACACAAGTTGGAAAAGACCAAAAAGTAAGTTTTGAGTTAAAACAAGATTTTGACTTATTAGAAATTTTAAGTTTATCCCTATCACAAAATGATGTTTACACTAGAATGTGTGCTGACTTTGGTGTGGTAGTAGGTAGAGTAATATCTAATGGAGGTTACGGAATACCTAACGCTAAAGTATCTGTATTCATTCCAATAGATAGAGAAGATGAACAAAACCCCGTAATACAACAACTATATCCCTACACCCAACCCTTTGATACAACTACTGACGGAAAAAGATATAATCTATTATCAAAAGACCCAAATTTTGATTGTCATGTAGCGGTAGGGTCATTCCCATCAATAAACGATGTTTTAGAAAAACAAGCAATAGAATATGTTTATGATAAATATTATAAATTTACAGCTAAAACTAATGAAGCGGGTGACTTTATGTTATATGGGGTACCAGTAGGAGACCAAACTCTAGTTATGGACGTGGATTTAAGTGATATTGGTTGTTTTTCTATGTTACCAGAAGATTTTAAACAATTAGGATTTCCTGATTCTGATTTTGATGGGACTAGATTTAGAACTGATGCAGCGATAGATTCACTACCACAAATTATAGGACAACAAAAATCTATAGATGTTAGACCATTTTGGGGTGATGAAGAGTTTTGTAGTGCTGCCATAACTAGAGTAGACTTCGACCTCTCAAACTCAGGAGTTAAAATACAACCAACATCAGTTTTAATGGGTAGTACAGCTACAGATACCGATAAAGAATCTGTTAACAAAAGATGTAGACCAAGAAAACATATGGGGGAACTATGTAGTCTTACAAGTCAACCAGGAATAATAGACTGTATTAGATACACACCATTTTTTAAGGAGGATACATCAGCTTTTCCAGAATGGCCTTATGATGGTACTGGGGGTGGTGGGGGACAAGTTCCAGTAATGGAAAGATTTTATTTTGATGATGGTGGTAGAGTAATTGACGAAACTGGTTCTTTTTTAGTACATATACCTATGAATTTAGACCATGTTATTACAGATGAATTTGGTAATTTAGTTAAGTCTAATGACCCTAGTTTAGGGGTGGCTACAAGAGCTAGATGTAGATTTAGAGTTAGGCCAGAATCATCTGCTGGTACATCTAGACAAAGAAGACGTGGTTCACATTTAGTACCACAAATTAGAGAATTTGGACCACACACAGACACTAATGGTGATTATCCTGAAATAGGAGAAAATTTGGTTGATGGTGACGGTAATAATAAAAGATATGACCCATATTGTTTTTCTATAGAATATAGTGATTATCATCCTTGGGCTCAGGCAAATTTAATACCAGGAGCAAAAGATTTATTTTATGATATGTCATTCAACAGAGTATATACGTACTCTCAATTTCATGACCACGTTAAACACAACGGTAGAAGACAATTTATTGGGGTTAAAGAAATATTACCAGAACAAGACCAACAATGTTCTACAAGTGCAATGTTTTTCCCAATCAATAGTGCGGTTAGAAGAGCAAAAACTATAATATTTTTAAATCAATTTATTCTATTTTTTGTATATGGGATATATTTGATGATGAGTTCATTAATTGGTATTATCGCTACAGTTTTTGGTATTATAATGGTGGTAGTCGCCATAGTAATGGTAGTTATATGTATGATACACGACCTACTTAGTGCTTGGGGGTGGCTTGCAAGTATGTTAGGTATAGGACCAGCACCTACAATATGTTCCCAATTAACTTGGAGTAGTTCCTGTCAACCCACCTGTACTGTTTTCGGGATACCTTCAGGGTTTATTTTATTCACCTTAAGACAAAAAAAATATCCAGAATGTGAAGAGTGTATGTGTAGAACTAATGTACAAGGAATAAATGGTAATGATATGGCATTGTTGGGGCCTGGGTATGGTTGGAGTAACGATGATTGTGAAGTCTCAACCAATATTTGGGGGATTGAGAGAGATGTGGTTTGTTGCCCCGATTCATATGGTTATGACTCAACAACCTCATTTCCACCACTGAACGTTTTAGGTGACCCTACCAATGTTAATAATGATTTAGGTGCTGGTGGGGGCTGTTATGTTAAACCAATTTGTATGAATGTAGCATGTCTCGGATTTAATACTAATACAGTATTAATAAGAGAATGGTATAGAAGAGAAAAAATATTTTCTGCATTGTGTAATGGTATAATGAATTATTTTTGGGAAAATGCTTGGGTAAACGGGTTCCTATACCAATTCCAATTTAGAGCTAAACTATCTTATGATGCAGGTAACGATACTTACGCTACACCAGCGACTAGTTACTGTAAAAAAGTAGTATACTTACACCCTAATGACCATACTTTTTATTATAGGTGTACACCATTTAGATGGCAATCAGCAACCACAGGTAAATTTATTGGTGACACAGATGGTGTAAAAGGTGGAAATAATAGTGATAATGAACATTCTGCTGGTGATATGGACCGACATCTTTATTTCCCAACTACGATTGTTGACATGGGGTCAAGAAACCAATGTATACAACAAATATGTTTAGATGAAAAATTTGCTGAAGAATGTTCAGTAACAGACCAGATAGGTAGTACCTCATTCCAAGATATAACAGACTTGGTTTCTGACGCTTATAATATGAAAGCCAGACAACAGAATTTACAGTTAGGTGATTTATTTGCTAGACCAGAATCAGAAATTGGTGGTGATATGGCACAAGCTTTAATGCAAAATTCTATGTTAGGTGTGTTTGGGTATGAAACTAATACAACTACAACATCTTGTGATTGTAGTGTAGCACCAGCCCCAAGCATACCAGCAACAGGTGATATAGAATATCCTTTACCTAATAATTGGAATGATACTGGTGTGTATGTTGACTACGCTGTTAATGTAAATGCGGGGTACGATATTCAATGGAGACCTCATTTATTTACCGCTGGTACCCCAACCATCATGACAGGTATGGATTTAATAGATTGTTTAGCTTATGAATTATCTGGTAGTTCACAAATAGTACCTTATTATCTTTGGAGGGTAGATGGTTCTAGTGGATTCGGTACAGAAAATAATGATTGGCAATACACCACAGGTTCATATCAATCACAAACTTATAATTGGACAATACCAGGTACACCATTCATCAATACCGCACCACTACTTATACATTCGGGGGATTACCAAAATAATGTAGGTGCGTTGAATAGTTTACCACAACCTGGAACTCCAGGTGACGCATACCCACCTATGACACCAAACACAGGACCCTCTATATTGTTCTCACAACCATTATTTTATTATTTTGGGTTGAGGCCAGGAGAAACAGCTTATAATAAATTTATTAGATTATATGTGGATGAAGAATTAGCTAATAGTGTAATATAATGAGTAATAAAAAAAACATAAGAATTGTTAGGGGCGAATCTAGATTTGCTGGTTCACAAAATAAAGATATTAGTTTACAACCTTTATTAACGTCAGAACAACGCCCAATGATTGAGGGGGATAGAAATCTAGTTCTTAATCTTAGAGACCAGTTTGATTTTGAAAGAGATTATTCTACAATTTATAGACCATATGGTAAAATAGATGTTTTATATAGTAATAGGATAACAGGTGAAACTAATGACAATAGAGTTTTGGAGTATATGTATTTTACACCGGATTATATAGGTTGTCCAGATATTACGGTAGCAAGTGTAGGGCAAACTTATTGGAGTGGTCCACCATGTGTCGGATTACCACCATCTGATTTATTTACTTTTATGCCACCATATAGATATGGTACAGTAAACGCTTCACAGTATAGTAGTTTGGATTCATACCAAGATAATTGGGTTGCTTATATATCCTATATTTCAGATTGTGATAGTGGTCAAACTATGAGTTTTAGTGTGGGTGATGGTACAGACGGAATAAATTTAAATAGTGGTGATGGGATTCCAGCTCGTATACAAGTAATAACTACAAACGGTAAAGAAACAATAAGAATAACAACACCATCACCTCACGGTATATCATCCGGAGAATTTGTAGAATTACAGAGTAGTGCATCAATCAGTAACTTTGGTGGGGCCACACTAGTCCCAACAGTGCCAATTACTACAGACATAAATAATGTGTCCGTAACCACCAATAAAAACATATTTAATGTAGATTTTTTGGGTAATGAATTTGCTAATTCAGAAACTCACGTTTTAAATATATACACTAAAGGGATAGACATAACAGCCATACCAACAAATTCTTTTTGTGTCATAAAACGTATAATAAACATAGACAATATTAATGAAACACGTTCTAGATATTGTAGTCACATCCACACATTAATAACTAACTCTTCAGATTATACATTGGATAGGACAGGTTTTGAAAATGGTATTTACAATAAAAAAGGTAGGGTTTTTAAGTCTAAAAAAACACCAGATAATTATGGTGATAAAACGGTAATCCTAGAAGATTTTAAGTCTTTTTTGTGGAATACAAACATGGATGTGGATGTGGAAGAATTTTTAGACAATCTAAATAGACCATTAACTGACTTATACCTAACAATATTCCAGACAAATAGAAATCTTATGTGGCATTATGAAGCCCCAGCCAATTCCCCAGCAGGGTACGGATGGGATTGGAATTTTAGACATAACGGATTTGTAGACCCATTTGTAAATAATGATACCAACCCAACAAACTTATTTCAAAACACAACTAATGGTTTAGACCCGTTACCTTTAAGTGGTACAACATATAGAGGTGCCTTTGTTGAGTACAACCCTTTTGAATTAAAGGAAAGGGTAGTTTCTGAAATCAAACACTCTTTAAAATTTAATACAGATGCTATGTATGAATTTGCTGGGTACCCAAATACATCTAGTTCACAAGTACATGTAAAATCTATATACAACTATCAACCACATCACAGAATACCAATACGTAAACTATCAACAACTATAAGTTATGAAGATAGTCTATTTACAACACCACCATACGCTACCTATTCTTTATCAGAGGGGACTTTTAGGTGGAGACCAATATTACCTATAGATTTTTTTGAAGATGGGGATAATGGGGTCACTTACCCATATTTAAATGATGCACATTATCCATATTTAAATATAGAATTTAAAATAGAACCTATAATGTTTGGGTATAGCTCTAGTAGCATAAATGTAGTTTCAGGATTTGTCGATGTCTGCGAATAGAATACAAATAAAAGCGTCATTAAAAAATAAAAAAGTTGTTGTGCCTTTAGGTCAAATTTTTGATGAAGTAGGTAGAGAACAACTTTTAGAAATGTATGATGAGATAGAGTTACAAAATAATATAAACTATATACAAGATTATGAAACTACTAGATACGCACCTAATTACCCACCTAAATTTGAAATATATTACGAATTTGAATTTTGGGATAGTGCAAATTCTACCTATGTCAGTGATTTTAATATATTAGATTATAGTAATTCCGAATTAGCAAAAAACGCACAAGCCTTCACTAAAAGCTTTTTTAAATTTGATTTTTTTGATACACCAGTTAGAGAAGAACAAAAACTACTATTTTCAACAATAATGCCCACTAATAACTGTAGAAAGAAAAGTGTAGTCATAAACCCAGCAGAAGACCCAGAAGAATATTGGAATCAAAGAAGTGAAGGTATCAACTTACCACAATATGATATATATACACCAGCGTTCTCTGCTGCATCAGCTCCTGAAGGTGCTAATGAAAATTATTATTTACAATGGTTAAAAGATAGAGATTTATTTACTGGTAATACATTTTACATGACCTGTAAATTCTTTAATGGTAAAACTGGTACAGTTATCAGAATGTTAAATCAGTTACCATCACCGATACAAGGACAATATAGTTTTGAAGATTTTTTCTATTACCAGATAATTTTAAATATAGAAACTGGTAATACAAACCCAAAATATAATTATACAGTACACCCGTATAATTCAGTAGCTGGAGCTACTGGAATAACATTAGCACCAGCAGGTGAAACGGTCTTAGGACCAATAAAATTTTATGAATACGTAACTACATAGTATGGATATACAAAAGTTTACAATACGAAGAAATACCCCGGACACTGGGAGTACTGGAACAATACCCTGTACTGGGGGGACAAATTTTTACCCTATAAACCTTAGTACAAATTGTTCGGGAGACACGATGTATAACTCAACAGGTTCTCAAATAATGAGTGCTTTAGACAGTGGTGTTATGTCTAGTTTTCCGGATGAACTAAAAGATTGTTCACCTACAATCCCATGTGTTATTTTATGGGACGCGGCACTAAACCCAAGCCCAAATAATTGTTACAATCCAGACGGGTATAGTTATGTTAAATTTAAAGGTTTAGTACTTACTTCTGGAGGAACCTTCTACACTGGTAGTTATAATGATTTAATTACAATATATGATGTTACAAACACAAATATAAATCAACCGTTAAACTCACAAGGTATTAATGCATTTTGGGGTGAAAGTGTGGAAATATGCAGTTGTTTGGACCCACTAGATGATATTTTATATAAGTTACCCCTAACACTAACACAAGACTTCAATGATATAGGGCACTATAGTATTTGGGATGGTAGAATAGACCAACAACAAGTATTTTCTAACTTTACTTTTACAGCTAACACTACAGGGAATGGTATGAAAATACAAGTATATAATACAACCAACTTTGGTTCGTATAAAGAATTTCAACAATCCTCATATAGAATTGATTGGGGTGAATGTGATTGTTCTATACCAGTTAATGCTAACGGTTATCCTTGTTGTGAAGATTTACAATATCCATCCTTAACAAGTGAATATGAATATGTAAATCCATCACAATATAGTATTAAGATAACCCATGAAGGTCCATGGGGACCAACGTCTGTCAGTCAAATAATAACAGTACCCAACCTAACCTATACTCAAATATTAGCACAACCATTTTCATCAGCACCACCAACAGGAGCTGGAATGGGTGGAGCTGCGGTAGGAGCAGGGGTAGCACTATCACCAACAACACCAGGAGGTGACCCATATCAAGTAAATTTAAGTGGTCCTAACCCAACACCATCAGTAACACCACCACCAATGTTTACCTCAACAGCGTATCACGGTACTTACGGTACTATTGGTACACCAAACTATTACCCTTTAGATTCTGGTACTAACATAAATCAATATAGTGGTACCTCTATAGGTTGTTTTGAACTTACGGGTATCACAGAAAGTTCAGTAGGTATATTTTCTACATATAGTAATACACCATCTACCACAGCTCCAGGATTTTTACCTAATGGGTTTGAAAAATTTGTCACAGTACCTGTTGGTGGTGACGTTATAGACCCATTAACTAACACTATAACAGCAGGTATGGTGGGGGAGATATTCGAAGCAAATGCAATATACACTGGATATACAATATCTTCCGCAAATGGACAAACTCCTATAGATTTTTATGACTTTCCAAATGGAATAACAATTTTTGTGGCTACTAGTTGTGGTTTAAATTCTTTAGCGTTTGGTGGTGAAGATTGTTTTGAATGTCCCGAAGAAACTTGTGAATTTTGTTTAACTAAAGATGAATATATTGATAGGGTTACACTCACAGTAGAAACTATAACACCTAATCCACCATCTAGTCCACCTAATTGGTCACCTTTTGTAGATTATGTTAAAGGAGATATCGTATATGATGTAACACCACAGTCTTGTTGTTGTTATATTGCTGTGACAGATATAACACAAACAAGTAATGTTGGAGGTAACAGTCCATTCGCAGGAATACTACCACACCAACTATATCAAGGTGTCTATGTTAATCCTACTGGACCTGATGTACATGTGTGGGAAGGTTGTACACCTGATTGTGTGAGTTGTCCTACAGGAAGTGCTTTACCTTGTGAAGACCCTTATAATATTTTTAATGCATATTCACCTATGGGTGCTATTGGAATAGCGGGACAGTGGAATAACACACAAGTTTTTAACGCTGGTGAGTTTATATATGGTCCAGACGGAAATTGTTATAGAGCAATAAATAATGTGCCAGCTGGTATCGTACCAACAGCCACTACTAACGTGACAAGTTGGGATTACGTGGGATGTGCAAGTTGGGTGTGTCCACAAGATTTAACAAATGTTGGTCCTGACGTTTGTGAATTAATTTCAGGGAGTACTCCTAATAGTTTTACTTTCTACGCGGGACCAGGAGGCTGTCTAACCGCATATAATAATGGTAATTGTCCTGTAGATGATAGATGGCATTGCCCAAACCAATATAATTGTGACACACCTGGATGTATACAAATAGATTACACACATCCACAATATAATAATCCTGGTTACCCACTATCAGTTACTTTTTCATCAATGACAGACTGTGAAGACTGGTGTAACCCAATAGCTTGGTCATGTACAACACCAACAAATACACCATGTTGTTCTGAAGTTTCGTGTGCTGCTTTACCAGATTCAGACTATTATGATATAATGACAAATTATATACTTGCTACACCACAAGTAACTGCCACTAATAACCAACTATTCCTAGACCCATTTTACACTTTAAATGATTGTGAAACTGGTGTCCCAGGACAAGGAATATCCGCATGTTGTGATTTTACAGCTTGGGAATATTTTTGTGACACAGGGTGTGTACAAATAACAGGTGGTAATTATCCCACTTCTGGTGATTGTGCAAGTGACCCAAATAATCTAGGTGGTTTACCAGGTCCTTGTGGTTGGGACTGTTATGACCCCTGGTACCAACCATGTAGTGGTGGTACCGGTTTTCCTGGTAGTACTACTTGTGTACCTTGTTATACTAATGGTTGTGGGCAATACAATACCTCAGCAGATTGTTGTACCTATTGTAACCCACCATTAACTGACTGTTGGGTTTGTTTAAGTGGTTCAGCTACACCATGTCAAAATCTAGCACCTTGTCCTACACCATTACCAACTTGGGAGGCGGACTGGGCTATTGACCCAGCACTTGTACCATTAAGTGGGTTTGGAGCAAATCCAAATCCTACAGACCCAACCTTAGCTTTACTATATCCAAATGGGTCCTACGCTACTGCACAAGATTGTGATGATAATTGTCCTACAGACGGTGGTATAGATTGTTTAGTTAGTTTAACTAATGGTAGTAGTTATGGTAATTGTGCAAATTATCCAAACCCAGTTGCATTACCTAGTGGTTGGGGTTGGTCACCTGGAGGCCCTTATGATTCTTATTCAGCTTGTTGTATAGCAACAGGTTGTTGTGATATAGAGTGTGATGAAAACTCTTCGATATTTAATCCAATGAGTGGATTATATGACCCATCATGGCCATATTGGCCTTGTGTTTACACTCCTGTTGCAGTAGGAAGTGCTAATATACCTTGTAGTCCTTTAGGGCCAATATATTGTACATTTACAGAATGTGTGACAGCCAATCCAAATGGTTGTATTCCTGACGGAGAAACTTGTGAGTGTGCGTGTGACCCATTTACTGGTGGTGTTGGTGTAGACCAAGAAGAGTGGGATAGTACATATAATAACTATCAACAATATGATTATGTATCTTGGCAAGTAGGAGCACCTGATGTTTGTTGTTATTATTGTGATGTACCATCAGGTAGTAATCCTTACGTGGGTCCACCAGCAGGATTTTATGATTGTAATTATTTTATACCTGGAGGGCCAGACGCACCAAACGGAACACCAAATGCTTGGATTAGTTGTGGTAGTACCCCAAGTGGAAATACGGTTGGTGGTTGTGACCCATGTCAACAAGTTTCCGGGGATACCTATAGTTGTGACTTTATTGATGGTTGTGTTCTTAATGTTATACCGTGTAATTTTGTTCTAGGTTCAGAAGCAGCTAACAACTGTTATACTGCTAGTACATGTATGGACCACTGTAGGGCAGGTTGTTTTTGTGATGATAATGGTACACCATCAGACCCTTCGGATGATTTTACAGATTGTGTAATGCAACAGGATGTTATAAATGGAGTAACGACCAACTCATCAAGTTGGTACGGGTTTTTAAGTGTGTGGCAGTGTCAACAAGGCATACTAGCACCACCACCAAGTAATTTAGATTGTTGTTCTGGTGCAACTAGTAAATTTCATTGTGACGATACTGAATGGTGTAGTTCATTAAACCCTTGTGTAGCACCTGATGGTTGTGGATGTATAGAAGTTTTTCCTGGAGACCCACTGTATCCTACAGCAGCTTATACTACTTTATCCGACTGTCAACAAAATTGTAAGTGGGCTTGTGACCCTTCGTCAACCGGAGGACAATGTCAATTTGTAGGTAATAATCCATTAAACTTATTTCCAGAACATACTTCAGCTTTTGACTGTTGGTCCAATACAAATAACTGTAACTGTACAGCACCTTCAGTTTATTTTTGTGATACGAATGCTGGACAATCAGCAACTACTACAAATTGTTTCCCAGAAACTACCATAGTAAGTTGGATTGCTACACCACCTTTCCCAGGATGGACCCAAAATCAAGTATTTGGGCAACAGGGTACTGGTACACCTTATCCAGCTGGTGCTACTGGATTCGCTTCCTTGGGGGACTGTCAAGCAGCTTGTAGATTTTGTTGTGACACAAATGTTAGTTGTACTTGTGACTTAAACCCGTATAACTTTTCCTGTGCGTTATCTATAGGAGATTGTATAAGTTTACAAGCTCAATATCCTTGTTGTCCACAAACAACAGAATATTGTTGTGATGAAACATTAGGGTGTATAAGTTTTGTTGGTACGATGCCAGCAAGTTGTGTACACGGACCATTTGCAACACCAACCCAGTGTCAAGACGAGTGTAATTTTATATGTGGAGAATGTAAACCAGATTTAGGTGCTACAGCACAACCAGACCCATGTCACTGTAGTCTTATAACTATACCATTTTATTCAGCAGTACCACCATATGGTGCTTGTACAGCTTATAATACTTTAGCAGACTGTATAGCCAATTCTTACCCATTAGGTGGTACAGGTTCTAATAATACTACATGTTGTCCGTGTGAAGATTGTAAAACAGCAGGTAGTGTTACATTCCCAATAATTGACGCTGGTGGTACTTGGTCATTAAGTAACGTTGCAATACCAATGCCAATAGTAGGTAGTGTACTTGCAACCCCAGCATGGACTCCGGGGGTAAGTTATACTATAGGTGATGTTGTAATTGACGGTGGTGGAAGTGGAGGAACATTAACTAGTTGTTGTTTTGTTATGGTGTATGACCAATATGACCCTGCTTTACATAGTTCTATGAATCCACACGAATGGTATGATGCATACGCGAATGAATTAGCAAATAATACACCTAGTACATTTCCTGGTGGACAACCAAATGGAGGATACCCAATGTGGGTACCGTGTGACACCAGTTGTCCTACCACAGCTGCAACTCCTACGATGTATGAATGTCTTCCAGGGCAACCAATATACACTGGTCCTTGTATGAACGCAACTCTGCAATACCCAATAAATCCAGTAGGAAATACTGGGTACGGAGCGATGGGTATTAATGCAGGAACCAGTTCCTGGTCGTTTCCTCAAATATTTTTTGATTGGATAGTACAAACTTTCCCACCAAATACGGCATTTGCTAGTAAAAAAGCTGTGAGTCCAAACGCTGTCAATGCTTCCTGCCCTAATCCTGACCCTAATCAGTATGGTGGTGCTGGTGGAATGTTTCTGACACGACCTAGTTGTCATTCTCAAAATGTTATATATACCACAGCAAATGGATGTCCCCAGTCTGTACCTTTCCTTGATTGGAATGAGGCTATCACTTGGTTAAATCAGGTTAATACAAATCTAGGTTTACCAACAACATTTAATACGGGTATGAATGTACAAGAAGCAAGAGATGAAATGACTAGTTATGGGGAAACAAATGTCGGGCTTTTCGCTGGTTCGTCTAGTTGTCAATGTTCACAAGTAGGACCATGTTCTTGTCAACAATGTACTAGTGGACTTAACTGTGTATATCCAAATTTAACATTATGTAATTTAGCAGCAACTGCAACTCCTTGTTGTCAACCACCACAAACAGGATACTATGTTTGTGATACAGGAAATCCAAACCCAGGTACTGGAGTTTGTCCTTGTGTGTGGGACGCAAATGCTATTGTGGGGTATAATTCTATCTCAGATTGTACAGGTGACACCAGTACATGTTGCTATCAACCAACTCCAACAATGTGGAAATGTAACCCTTATTCAGCAACTACATCAGGATGGTCAGGTTGGGATGGTTATTTACAACAGATGAATACTGTGGGGACTACAGCGTTAAATCATTTTACTATAGACGTTGCAGATGCTCAATATCTAGTATTAATGGGGCAGTCTCAAGCATACGCCAATACAATAATAAATGCAGGGTATTTCCCAGATGAACTAACAGCTTTACAAGTGTTTTTTGCTAAAGCTAGAGGATTGGGTTATGATTTTGATGGTCCTGGTTCTACATTGGCTGGTGCTAGTCTTAGTGCTTACTACTTTGGTCTTGCAAATTATGTTAGTCATGTACAATGTTTTCCATATACAACACAACCAGGATTACAACAATCTCCTGACTGTTTTGCACAAGTAGCGGATGGTACCTATCGTTTGAAAAGACTGCTAGTGAATACTACCATCCCATCTATACTTGGTGGTGGTGGTAACGTTCTTATCTACTTTAGTGAGAATACTTATTGGTATAATGTGATGATGGGAAATACATCATGTCTAACCAATGCCAGTCTGAATATAATCTACAGTCCGAGTCAGGCGGGTAGTCCTCAGTATAGTCCTGATGGATATCTTCTTGACCTTGCATTACTTATTAGTACCATAAATAATGACCCTAATATACCTTGTAATGGTCCTTCAGCACCTACTACAGCACTTAAGGTTATTTCTCTACCAATGTGTACACCACCATGTGAATGTTACCAAGACCCTAGTGGTGTATATAGTTCACTGTCACAATGTGAACTAGACCCAACAAATTGTTGTGATACAATTATACCAGATAGTTGGGATTGTGTTAATTGTCCGGGAACATGTAATTGTTTAGACCCAGGAACTGGACTAGGTGTGTATACAACACTTAATGATTGTTTAACTGATTGTGTAAACCCACTTACACAAGGTTGTGAAGATTGTGATATTACCTTAGCTAATGTTTTAACTTCACAAGCAATCTATTTGGGTGGATGGGACCCACTCACCCAATATAATTTAAGTGAGTGTGTAGTTTCTGATGATGATGATTGTTGTTATTGTTGTGTACCAGCAGGGCCTACACCAAATAGTGCAAACCCATACACTTCTCAAAGTCTACAAACTATGTTATTTCAAGTTGCTGCAGCTTCAGTATGTAAAGATGGTCAAGGAGACCCTAGTTCTATCATAGGTATAAATATTGGTGGTGGAATGTGGTTACCGTGTAACGTTGATGTTAATAATAACCCATGTGGTACTTCACCCATTGTAGAATGTGAGGACTGTAATACGACACTATATAACGATTTACCAACACCAGTAACTTTCCCACACCAATCAATTAATACAGCATATACTTCTGTACCATTTCAATTAGGTCAATGTATATATAATGTAGACCCTACAAAAATAAACGAAAATTGTTGTTGGTGTTGTGGTTGTGAATTTGGTTGGGATAGTGTTGATAACAAATGTTTAGAACCAGGTCCTATCGGCCCTGCTGGACCTGGTGGACCAAGTTTACCAACAGCTAAGTCTGCACAATATAGTTCAGTAATGCCACCACCTTGCCAAATTATTAATATGGACCCAGGTACTGGTGACCCTAACAGTGGTGATTTTATAGTTAATAATGGTACCTATAATAGTGCGTGGTTACCTTGTGGTGTTAATAGTCTAAATAATCCTTGTGGTGGTGCAAATAGTTCATCCTCATCATCCATACAACCGGACTCATCTATAGTACCTTTTTAATTTAAAATGATTATGGAATATGGGAAACATAAAAAATATGAAATAGGGTACATCAAAGTAGATAAAAAAATTTATATGCCTACAGTAGAAAGGTTAGATAAATGGGTTGATATAATATCTAAAAAAAAATGGTATAATAATTTTGAATTTTATATTACAGGTTCTTTTACAAGTCACATAATGAAAATAAGACCTTTTTGGCCTACATGGGATGTAGACATGGTTGTAACACAAGAAGAAGGTAAAGAATTGGACTATGATTTAATTAAAAGAGTCTTACTGGAATCTGTTGAGGTTGCTTTAATAGATTGTGATTTTTGGATGGACCTAAGTTTCCAAAGAAAAAAAGATATATGGGGGTTAAAACCAGGACAATCACTAAATAACGCAGCCACTCATATAGTAAAAGCAATCAAATATAGTAATAAAGGTAAGGTAGAACTAACTAAAGATTTGTGGGAAATACACAGAGAGTTTCCCCTAAAAAAACATATAGCAAGAAATAAGTTTGGTTTTAAATACGGCAAACTAATTTCAATAAAAGAATACAAAGAAAAATATTATAAACAAAATGTGTCAGTATAAATTATTACTGGGATATTTATAATAAAATAATAGATGGGATTTAAAAAAATTTTTAGAAATGGTTGTATACCACCTTTAACAAAAGAAGAGGTTTTAATGAATGTTTGTGAAAGACCAGAAACCAGGTCTAACATATTTATTGAAAGAGGTAAAATAACCGTCTTTGAAAAACCCCAAAGACTAGGACAAACACCAAATTTAGGTGAGTTAGAGTTACATGGATATGGGTTTTATAAAATTAATAAACAACCTTAAAAATGGCATTAGGAGCATACGGAATAAAAAGACCAGCTGACGTACTTCCAGACGACGTACAAATTATTGTACACTACACACCAAGTAGGGACGCAACCTCTAATTTTGTAGTTTCACAATTACCAGCAAATACCTTATTAACACCACATTACCACCAAAATAATACTGGTGGGGCAAACGGTGTTGAAATTCTAGGTGGACTATATGATTTACAATTACCATCCAACGTCTTCGCAGCTAAAGGAATTTATACAATTTATATTAGACCAGTAGAGATAAGAACTACTATAATAGATTGTGGTATCTTAGCTTCTCTACCAAACGTAAAAGGACTTGTCTTTGATTTAAATAATGTACCAGCAGCATATAGAAGTAGATTTAAACCACATTCCTTAGTGGGTTATAGAATAGAATACTTACAAGCAAATGGAGAAAAAATACATAACTTTTTTAGAATAGTAACATCTAATTTTTATTGTGAACCAGTAGCAGCAAATCTAACAAACCCAAATCAGGTAGCACCAAGATACGTCTACACAAATACTGAAACAAATTTAATATTTTGTACACTAACACCAACAAGTGCCCCATCAAATAATCCTAACGCGATTCCATTTATAGGGCAACCGGGACAAAACGTTATAATTACAAATACTTTTTTCAACCCAATTGTTTTAGATGTAGAAATGGTAGACCATGACTTTGACACTTTAGCTATTGCATTATACGGTAACCAATCTAAATCAATAGACGACGGAATCTACACCCTTTACGACTTTAACCAAAATATCTATCAACAATACGATTTATATGAGGTTAGAGACCAATTTAATGACCAATTATACGAAATTAGAGCGAATAGAGGTAACAATATAGATTTTAGTAAGACATTTAGTACAATAAACGTTTAACGAGTTATGGCTAGTAATAGATTTAGATATCCACCAGCACCAGGACACG
>CERJ01003428.1_pt1 | contig 15912 bp, 3 predicted proteins | sample 530781 | NCBI WGS metagenome assembly CERJ01 (sample SAMEA2620967, study PRJEB7988) | marine metagenome | biome: marine biome (ENVO:00000447); feature: deep chlorophyll maximum layer (ENVO:xxxxxxxx); material: "saline water (ENVO:00002010), including plankton (ENVO:xxxxxxxx)" | depth 30 m
TCAAGTAAATAGAATACCTTTGTTTGTTTCAGAGATTGGTGTAAGTACTAATAAAACTGTAATGAATATGGGTGTTCCCTTTGTAGGTATGGTTAGAGGTGAATCACTTAAACTGGCATTCGATGTTGGTATGTCAGAAAAAACAATCAACATATCAGGCACACTTTTAGGACAAAGTATTGCTAAAGATAAAGGTGGTGACAATCTTAAACAAGTAAATCTAACTTCGTTTGAGATGGCTCAATTGATTCATTCCTATACCGATGCTTCTACATTACAAGATGACCAAAATATTGCTAAGATAGTTTTCTTAATTCCCAGTCGTGCTAATCATAATTTTGAATATCATACTGGTGTTGATGAAAATACAGATATTAATGACCTACCATTAATTCCATTTTCTTGGAAAAATAGATTATATGATAATGATTTTGCAGTAGGTGTTGGAGATGGTAAAGCACACTTTACACCTTATTCTGATAATACCAGTGCAACTGTTGGTATGACAGGCTTTATCCGTAGTTTTTCTACACAAATAAATGCACAGGATTTTCCTGCAATAGCATTTAGTTTAGATTTTGAAGAAGCGTTGGTCATAGGAGATAATCCATTCGATTGAGGTGTTATTATGGTTAATGCTTATTCGGGTGAAGCCTACAGATTAGTTTTTCCTATTCTGTCTAATGGTTATTTATTGTTAAATTATGATGAAACTGTTACACAAATAGAAGGAACTACGGCTACCGTAGGAGGCTCAGGAGATGATACAAATACACCTACCACTGATACAACAACTACTACAAGAGAGAGACAAATATGGGGTCATAAAGATTCATTTACATTAGAAGCCATTGTTACTCCGTATGATGTTAATGGGCTTGCTAATAGAGCATCAGGACATGGTGTATTAGATTCAACTAAAACTCCTCCATTTCCTAATGAGTCTTTAAGTAACCGAAGTACTACATATGAAAGCGTTAGTGTATTACATGATAGTAATTATACAACACAAAAGATGATGTTATTCTATAATACTAATTTAAAATTCTATTTACAAAATACAACTGAAAGTTCATACAATCAACCTGCGGAATATAAATTGGTTGCAGAAATGACTAGTGGTGGAGTTACTAAAACTATATCTTCTGATGTTGTTATTAGTGCTACAAGTACTTTACATAATTACTATGATGCAGATGGATATTACACTGGAAATAGTACTAGTTTTAAGAAACTGTCTAGTAATGCAACTAATGGTACTGGTGGACAGGCTGCCGCTAGAATAGAAATTCAAACAGGAGAAGCAGATGGATTAGTGGGTAAAGGTACAAAAATATATGATGCTAATTTAAATTTAATTGGAGAAACAAATGATGTAAATAGTAATGTAAGCCGTGATAGAATCACTCTAAAGGCAGATAGATTAACTACGACTACGAGTACTGTATATGTTCCTCAACTTAAAGAAGCAATGTATTTAGAACAGACGTATAAGTTTTCATTAGTATATCTAAAACAAGGAGTTGTTGAATTATATGTTGATAATGGATTAGTAAAGAGAGAACAATTTAGTATGGAAACTCTACAATTAGATGCAAGTGATTGTCAAATTGGTAGAGGCACATCAAATCAAGAACAATTTTATGGGGAACTATTTGAAATAAGTATGCATACAAGTAAAAAACCTTGTCCAACTTACAAGACATTAACCCCTAATTACAATAATATTCTTTTCTATTATGCATTTGGGGTCTAAATATGGCAGGTAAAATCACATATCCAGTTAACGCAGGAATATTAGATTCTGCGGTAGTCAGTGATTATGATGATAGACTTACTGAGTTTAATAATAATAGAGCCTTTAGTAATGTATCTGTTAATCCTGTATTAAAAACAGTAGATATCAATGAGGAAAATTCTGCTTCTGCTGCCGCCTTTGTTAATTCTGCTATCTTTACAGAAATAAGAAAGAGTTCTCATACAGGAAGTATTTCTAATGATGCAGTTTCTAGAATAGGTAATAGAATACTACCTGTTGATAGTAGTCCTAGTAGTAGTGACTTAGCAGTATATGCTACTAATAAAGAAGAGACTCATGGATTTAAAGTTAAATTGTATGATAGTTCTATTAGTTCATCTACAACAAATAGACAATTTAAATTTTCTACAACTGATTATCCTAGTTCTGATTTTGTTGGAATAGATATAGATAATTATGATTACTTTATTTTAATTAATCCTGATATTGTAAGTGTAGGAACAGATAGTGTTAGACCGCACTTTGCAAAGATTACAGGTATTGTAGGTTTTGATGTATTTGGAGATGGATTAGAGTTTAGCCCTAGTTATCCTACAGGTGTTCCTAATGATGCTAAAGTTGAGATATTCAAAGGGCCAGCAAAAACAGATACAGATGTTGTAGCAGTAAGTTATGGATTAAGAGGTGATGCTAATGCTAGTACACCTAAATATGATGTATTCAATATAGCAAGTAGACCTACTTTCTATTTTTACAATGATAGATTAGATGAAGATGACCAATTAGATTATACAACAAAATATACTGTAACTGTATTACGTTGGTGGAATTATGGAACAACTATTACAGGAACGACAGTGTATGCTCATTCTCAATTTGACGAAGGTTTAGAAAATCAATCACAAAAATCTATGATAGTTTCCTCTAGTGATTATGATAAATTAACAGAAGGTATGTCTTTATTCGATACTAATGGAGTTTATTTAGGTAACATAGAAGGTTTGTTTATTAGTGACCCAACGGGTTCTGCTACCTATCGTTTGTATTTGGATTATGCTAGAGTTGCTATATCTGCTGCTTCTAATGTTACATTAAAAATAGGTAAAACAATTCAAAATATTGTATTTAGAACAGAGTCTAAGTTTGGAGATACTATTCAGAATATAGGTAAACATAGGTTAGATGCAGTGCTTGTAGATGCAAATAGAGATTTAGATGATGCAGGTAAACAATATAATTTTGCAGTGGAAGATACAGGTGTTTTAGTAAATGGTGCGTTAAATGCAGATGCAGGAGTAAATATTACTGTAGATACTGTAGATGCAACTACTAAATTTGCAATAGGTGATACAGTATATGATGATGCTGATGCAGTTGTAGGAGTTATTAGTGCTATTACTTCTACACAAATAACATTACTAGCAAACAATGTAGTGGCATTAGCAAACAATGAAAATCTCAAAAGACATGTTCCTGATTTTAATCCTATTAGATGGCATAAAGCATTTCCTAGAATGCATAGACAGGCTGCTAATCTTCTAGTTGTAAGTAGTGCCGTAGATGGTGGAATGACAGGTGCAAGTAAATATTTAACATTTGAAAAATCTGAATTAAAAAATGATAAGATACCATTAGTACAGGGTTCTAATTTAAACAATCCTAAGAATAAGATGACAAAGATAGCACAAGTAACTTATTTAGATAATAGCGGTATTGGACATAAGAAAATCAAAGAAGATGAAATACTCAAAATGCGTAAGACTACTTTTATTGATAACTTGGAGTTCAAACCAATACAAGGAAGAACTACTATAGTTAGCAACGTATTTAGAATAATGGATTTAGATAGTAATTATGATTTGAAAAGTATTCTCGCAGCAAATTCTATTGTTAAGATTAAAGGATATTATTACGTTGTTGATGCTGTCGCTACGAAAGTCAGAGACTCAGCAGGAGATTATCAACAATTTACTATAAAGGCTAAAAGAGAAGAAACCGCTAATACATGGACAGTTAGTTCTACACCTGAAGCAGCAGCAGGTAATAATCACCCAATTTTAGTTGCAGGGTATACACATGTTCTAAATGTAAAATTTGAGGCTGATACAGAATATGACATTAATCAAACTAGATTAACACTGAATGGTAGAACTATAGATAAAGAAGATGCTAAATTATATAATGCAAGATGTACATTTAAAACATTCAATGCTCATGAAAACAAAATTGATTATATCGACAAGGTGCATAAAGTAATAAAGTTACAAAATGAAGATACTAAGTTTTACCAAAGTACAGGTAGAAGATTAAATTATTATAATGGAGGATATGCCATACATGAAGAAGTATTTAGTGGTGTAATAGAAGATATACAAACTATGACTGAGAATGGTGTAAATGCTATTACAGTTACAGGTAGAGATGATGTATCTAAGTTCTTATCTAAAACGATTAACAGAAATTTAGTTTCTAGTGATGACTTAGTAATGAGTACTATGTCACCTTATACAGGAACAGTTGAGGCGTTTAAGAACGGAAGCGGTACAAGTCTAACTGGTAATAGTAGTAATATGTTGGTAGGTAAAGTTGTAAAATTAAATGCTACAGGTGGAGTTGTTAATAAATATGAAATTATAGTAAATCAAGCCGGAGAACTATTAGGAGAAGTTGTTAGTATTGATGGAACAGATATTACTTTGGCTCATACTATTTGTGAAACACCCACTACATCAACTACTGCAATAAAACATTATGACCCCTTTGTAGATAATACTCGTTTAATATCATTCAAATCATTACAGTCTAATTCTGCTCATACTGATACAATTAATGATTTTGCCTCTTTTAGTGAGAAAGGATTAATATTCGATAAGGCAATTAAATTAGATGGGAGAGTTCCTAGTCACACTATTGTGGATGTACAAGGTTCTTCTAATACAGGAGACAACTTCGATGACAAGACATTAGGCTATGATGTTAGTTCGATAAGAAGTGCTTCAACTAATGATGCTGCTCATGCCTTTTTTATTGGAAACGAAGATGGTATAGTTAATGAAATAACAAACTATAATTCTTTAAATTCAGAATCTTTTGCCGTAGTGGAAGTAGATGAAAAGAGTGAATCTGAAACAGTAATATCTATTGCTCCTAAAATGCCTATTGTATTAGGAAGAATAGATACAAATACATCTGACACTAGAGGTAATACTCATATCTATATGGTAAATAATAATATTAATACGGGAGGATATATACATCGCTTACCTGATACCTTTGACGGAATATATCATCCAAAAGAAACAATTAGATATTGGGATTTACAGACTTTTGAAGCAGGTACTTTAACAAGGACATCTGATACCATTTATAGTGAAGGAATCAAACCACAAAAAATACAAGGTTATGCAGTAGGATATGGTACAACAGTTACAGGTACGGTTACTGACCCTGCTATAACAGCAGATAACAAACCTATACTCGGTAGTAATACTATTAAGAATTATACACAAAGAACAGCCTTCTATGGAAATCATGACCTAATAGAATCATATCAATATAACCAGTCACATGGTAGTAGTGGTAATACAGTAAAAGAGTATGATATTATGTATGATGTGTTTGAACAAATAGACCCTAGAACTATTCCATATGAACTAATGGCCGTAGGTGATATATACCCATTGTCTAAATTAAGATGGAATAATTTAGGGTTTCACACACTTAGTTATGACCAATTTGCTATTTTATTAGAATCTACTCCATCTGTTACAAGTTCAACAAATCATCAATTATATGATGGTACAACTAAACAAACTGTAAAAACAGAAAATATGTTTGAAACAGGACAAATACAAAGTGCAACACAGACTACAAATCAACTTAGAAGATGGGGTGTTATTAAATTAGTAGAAGCAACTTTTGATTGGCACTTTAATCCTATAGATTTTGAGTCTTTGAAACCCTCTGAACAAATACCAACAATTCCTTATTTTGATTATGTAATGTTTGATACTCCAACCGCAGATACAGGTACAATACAAATAGGGGAAAACGGTGAAATTGATAGTGAATCTTTGACTGAAAGTGAAGGGGATGTGTTTTATGATGAACAGGTTATAGGGGCTTATCCATCTACAGGAGACAATGTGGCTAGTGGATATGCCGTTGTTTCTAACGCTAGTGGAATAGTCGTTCCTACTGAATCAAATGGATTAATTGTAAAGCATGATGGTAGTGTGTTTAGACCTAATGCTGCATTTGATGATGATGGGTTTACAACTCTATATGGAAATACATCGGGTAAAGATATGTTACGATTTGATGGTAATTCTGCGGTAGAAGGAGTAGAAAGATTCAGAATACATAGAACAATTGATTATATGATTGATAATTTAGATACTACTACTGATGCTAATTTTTTGACAGACCGAAGAGATGCATTAAAAAATATAAGATGGACAGATGTTTTCTTTACTAGAAGAGGTAGTAAAGCAAATGCTAATTTTAAATTTGGTAGATTATCTGATGGTGGTGATGAATATGAAGCACCAAATGTTATATTACCAATAATTGCAGAAGAGAAAGTAAACACTGGAAATAATGAAGACCGAATATTTAGTCCATTTATTCATGGAACTAATTGGGGTTCAGGAACAAGACATTTCCTTCATATGTCAAGAGTAATTGCAGCATTAGTTGAAAGGTACAAAAGTAGTAATACATATTTTAGTATATTAGATAAGTATGGTATGGGGTTAACTGATACTAATTCTGCTACCTTTGCTCATCCATATCAAAATTGTATTGGTGTATTCAAGGATATTAGACAGGCTGAGTCTGATAGTACAGTGCGACTAGATACATTATCTATTTCTTCTGCTCCGCTAGACTTAGATACTGATTCTAATTATGCGGATTATATAGATGGGGTAGGTAATACATTAGACCAACATACACGTACTTCTTTTATACAATCTTATCCCAGTAGTACAACCCTTTCTATGATTGGCACAAGAACTGATGGAGATTTTCTTGGAGACAAGAAGGCTATTGCCAGTGGACTTAATGCAACTCATGCAGCATGTAATTCAGGAGATGGAATTGTTTGTTCTGCTCAAATGTTAGTTAAACCTGTTTTTAATTTAACACATGGTAGTGGTGGGGTTACTGTATCTAATGCTCAACTAACCTTTGTACTGAATGCAGATACAGGACATGCTTGGTTAAGTTTTATGCCTAACTTAACAGGTTATTATATTGTATCTGAGTCTCTTACTGATGTTTCATTATCTGCTAGTGCAGTAGCAGGAAGTCTAAGAAAAGACCCTGATAGTGCTTATCCTGCTGACATTCACAAAATAATAAGCCACACTGTTTCTACACTACCTACTACATCCAATATTGAAACTCATACTATTACGGTAGATGCTAATTTAACAATAGACAGCAATAATAAAAAATATAGATTAATGAGAATTTCAGAAACCACCTTTGATGGTCACGAAGATAAAATAGAGTTCAATGTAATGAAGCCACAAGAAGTAGCATTTAATTGGAAAAGAGGAGGACAAGATGATGATAATCTACAATACCAAGAATCTGTATATGAAATGCATTTACTGTTAGACATAGACAATGCCTCAACATTTATTGAAAGAAGAACTAATACTGCTATAGATGACCATTTTACTGATGGTGAAACGATAGAAACATATATCACTGATGGAAATAATTCACAAAGAAAAACATTAACAATCGCTACTACTAGAAAGAAAGGTAGTTCTGATTCTAAAACAACCGCAGGATTAGTAATGTCATTTAGTGGTTCTCTTACAGGTAATGGTGTTGTATCTTTTGGAGAGATATTTGATGTAAAACTAGGACAAAGACCCAAAATAAAAAATATAAAACATTGTCATATAGGTAGTTCGTATAGGATTGGAAGTAATGTAGAAAAAGAAGTAGAAAATATTGTGAAAGATGCAGGATTAATATATGATAATTCTAAGAGTTTTTCAGAATTTACAGGGAATGTTGTTAACAGTGTAAATAGTTTAACTATTACATGTCTTGAAACTGTTACAAATATAACTGCCGGAGATATATTATATTCAAAGGATGGACATTTAATAGGTAAGGTAGCCTCTACGAGTGGTGCTACTGTTGTTATTGACACACAGTTATATTATACACCAACACAATATGATGAATTAATTAGAATAAATAAAAGAACATTTATTTCATCTTTAAACTTAGAAGATATAGATGTATTTACTGCTCTTAATACATTGGTAAACAAGAAAGGACTAGATTATACATTAAAAGATAAGAAAATTATAACAAGAAATCTAGATGATATTAGTAGTTTAAGAAAGTATTCAGTTGGGTATCTAGAGGCTAATAGATTAATTAGTGTAGAAAGTAATACTTCTCTGTTTGATAAAGCAAACAAGGTTATAGTTGTTGGTGATAAAATAAGAACAGAAATAACTAGCCCTGTAAAAGGAACTGATAAGGTAATTAGAATAGTAGATTCTTCTATTAAAGATATAACTGAAGCAAATCAAATTGCACAAGAAACATTGAATGTACATAATGGTGAAAGTAGAAAGATTACTTTAACATTAGATAAAAAAGGATTAGAGTTATTAGAAGCAGGTGATATACTAACTTTGAATTTCCCACAACATAATATTCCTAAAGCAGATTATCAAGTGTTTGAAATTGAAAATGTATTAGCAGGTGTAATGAAAATAACAGTTGGAACGTTTGATAAAACAATTGCAGAAAGACTTAGTGAGATATCATTAGAACAAAAGAAATCAAATATCAGTTTAATGAAAAAAGATGCACTAATTGTTAGTGCAGGTTTAGCATTATTTGATTCTATTAATATCAATTTCATTGACGTAAGTTATGAAATTACTAGTACAGTTGTAGAAAATCCAAACTTAGGATTTGATGATGTAGTTGGGTTTACTGAGACCGTAAACTTTGATACACAGACTACCCTCAAGTCGAGTTATGATGATGGTGTGATTGAGAGAGCAGAAAAATATACGGACATGATGGAGGATTAAAAATGATAGTAAATGCAGGAAAGGATGAGATAGCAGTAAGTTATGTTGCGGTAAATTATAGAACAATAAAAGTAGGAACAGGTGGAGATGATACTGCTGCATCTCAAACAAAATTAGACTCTATTATCACACAAACTAATGGTAGTGAATTAACTAAGACTGTTATACCATCAGTAATAGGTTCACAGTTAACATGGACAGTAAGTTTTACAGGAACAGAATTAGGAACACAAGGAGTTGCAGAACTAGGTATATTCCATTCTACATCGGATAAACTCTTGAGCCGAGTTACATTCGCTAACACCGGAGTCGTACCGTCTACAGATACGGTTACGTTTCAAATAACATTGGAGGTGAACTAAAATGGTACAAAATAACCCTGATTTTCTAAGTACTATGAGTACAAATCCTAATGTTAGATTAGCCGATGGAGCAGATAATATTCACAGTTTAATATTTGCTCAAATGAATATTGCTACTTCTGATAATAGAGTTATAGATGGATTTAATATTACTCAAAATACAAGTGGTACATATACTACTTATGCAGTTAGTTTGGGTTCAATATTTAGAGATGGTTTATTAGTTTCTATCGCTGCTACAACTTCTAATTTAACTGTTGAAATTGCTCAAAAAACTTTTGATTGGTATGGTGTATTAGTAATTAATAGTTCAAATGCATTTGCTATTAGAACAGGAGCATCTAGTGGTTCTTCTGCAAAAGTTTCTACATTATCTGCCGGAGATATACCGATAGCAGTTATTAAATTCGCTGCAAATCAATTAGGAGTAGAGAATCAAATACAATATTTGGCTTATGGACAAACTGTTAGAGAACTTTCTATTGTAAATGAAGCAGGTGGTGTTCCCTCAGAAACACTAAGAATAAATAAAACAGGTACAATATCTAAAATTTCATCAGGAAGTGTTGCAGGAACACTAACATTACCTGATGCTACAGGAACTATTGCTCTAACAAGTCAAGCATATACTCATCCTAACCATAGTGGTGATGTAACTTCTAATGCAGATGGTGCTACAACTATTGCTAATGATGCCGTTACTTATGCTAAAATGCAGAATGTATCTGCTACTAATAGAATATTAGGAAGAGATTCTTCGGGAGCAGGAGATGTAGAAGAAATTACACCTGCTAATTTGCGTACCATGATTAATGTTGAAGATGGAGCAACTGCTGACCAAACAGATGCACAAATAGAAACTGCATATAATAATCAAGTTGCAGCAGTTAGTTCACAAGAAAGAACAGATGGAACTGTAACTGCCATTAGAAGATTTACTCCTGCTGATATTCATAGTATGATTGATACACATGCTTCAGATACTAATACAGATGTAGATGTTTCAATTGCTAATCTAAAAACTAAATTAAACAGTGATTTTGGTGGAGACTTTACAATAGGTAGTCAGAATGATGATACTGCAACGATTAGTGGTCATCTAACTGTTGGTGGTAATTTAACAATTCAAGGTAGTACAACTACTATTAATACTGAAACAGTTTCTCTACAAGATAATATTATTTTATTGAATAGTAATTCTGCTAATACTCCTAGTGAAAATGCAGGATTAGAAGTAGAACGTGGTAATTCTAACAATGTAAAATTAAGATGGAACGAATCTACAGATAGGTGGCAATTTACAAATGATGGTTCTACTTACTTTAATTTACCAACTACCGCAGAATTAGCAAACCCATATACTCACCCTGATAGTGATGTTGCTAATTTAGATACAAGCGGAGCAGAAGTATTAGATACATTAGTGACTAATGCTACTGGTCATATTACTGCTATGACAAAGAGAACATTAACTAAGGGAGATTTAGGATTAGGTAATGTCGAAAATACTGCTATCTCTAGTTTTACAGGTACAAGTAATATTGCAACTGTAGGAACTATAGGAACAGGAACATGGCAAGGCACTGCAATTGCAACCGCTTACATAGCAGATGATGCAATTACTCAGGCTAAATTAGCAGATGATGCAGTAGGTGCTGACCAATTAGCATCTAATGCAGTAGTTAATGCCAGTATTGCTTCTAATGCTGCCATTGCACAAAGTAAAATAGATGGCCTATCTACTTCTTTATCCGGTAAAGAACCTAGTCTTACAATTGGTCTTGGGTTAAATAGAAACAGTGCAACTCTATCTCTAGATATAAATTCTTTAACAAATGAAAATGCTATTCATAGAACTAATGATACTTTAGCCTTTTATGATGCTGATGGTAATACAACTAAATTAAGAAAGGTAACACTAGAAAATATACTAAATAAACTAACTTCTGCTGATATTCCTGCTGATGCTATTACAGGAGCAAAAATCGCTGACGATGCAGTTGCAGCAGAACATATAGCAAGTAATGCTATTGTAAATGCTTCTGTAGCAAGTGATGCAGCAATCACTGCTGATAAATTAGCAGATGAAAGTGGTACTAATTCTTCTACAAAAAAGATATTTACATATGGTGAACAACAAAAACTTGCAGGTATTGCTGCAAATGCAAACAATTTCTCTTTAACAAGTAGTTCAGTTACCAATGCTCATCTAGCAGGAAGTATTGCAAATTCTAAATTATCTAACTCTTCTGTTACAGTTAACAGTAATGCAGTAGCATTAGGAGGAAGTATTACATTAGATACAGATGATATTGGTGAAGGTAATAATAAATACTATACTGATGAAAGAGTAGATGACAGAGTTAATGCTTTAATTACGGCAGGAGAAGGAATAGATACTTCATATGATGATAGTTCTAATGCTTTGACCATATCAACTGAAGATGCCACAAGTTCCAATAAGGGAGTTGCTTCTTTTGCTAGTACTGATTTTGATGTTAGTAGTGGTGCAGTTTCTATTAAAGCAGCAGGTGTAAGTAATTCACAATTGGCAGGTAGTATAGCACAAAGTAAAGTAACTAATTTGGTGTCTAATTTAGCAGCCAAAGCACCAATAGCAGACCCTACCTTCACTGGTGAAATAGGAATAGGTGACGTAAATGTAAGTGAAACAGAATTAGGTATCCTAGAAGGGGCTACTCTTACAACAACAGAATTAAATTATGTAGATGGGGTTACATCTTCTATACAAACTCAATTAAATTCTAAGTTATCTTCATTATCTGTATCAGGATTAAGTGATGTTTCTTCCGGTCTAATTCAGAGTATAACTAATGGTTCAACATCAGATACAATACCGAGTGCAGCCGCCGTGTATAGCCTAGTACAAGGTGCTTCAAATATAACTAGGTTATATGAGGTTGATTTTGCTGATGTATCGGGAGATGCTAATAGTAAGAAATTAATTCTATCTTCAAATCAAGGCGATACCAATGATGTTGTTTTTCAAGCAGGAGATGGGATTAGATTAGTAAAGAGTGAAAATAATCAAGGTTTACAGATTGAGTCTCTTAATTATAATGATATAATATCAAGTGCAGCCTTTAGTGAAGGTGTACTTACCTTAACTCAAAATGATAGTAGTACATTAACTGCAACACTTCCTGATGCTACAACTTCTGCTCATGGTTTAATGACTGATACTCAGTTTGACCAATTAGCAGCAAACGTATCTAAATTATCAGGAATAGAAAGTAATGCTACTGCTGACCAAACTGCTGCTGAAATTAGAACATTAGTTGAGTCTGCTTCTGATTCTAATGTATTTACTGATGCTGACCATTCTAAACTTAATGCAATAGAAGCGAGTGCAGATGTTACAGATAAAGCAAATGTTTCTTCAGTATTAGCATCTTTAAATCAAGATGATACTTTACATATAGGAGATACAGGTAATGATACAACTGTTAGAGTTAGAGGTAATCTATTTGTTGATGGTACAACTACAACAGTAAATCAAACTGCAATTAATGTGCAAAATGCATTTGTCTTTGAAGGTGCAACAGGAAATGATTTTGAAACAACTCTCACTATTACTGACCCTACCGCAGACAGAACTATTACATTACCGGATATAACAGGAACTCTAATTACAACAGGAGATACAGGTACAATATCAAGTGGTATGATTGCCTCTGCTGCGGTTACTAGTGCTAAATTAGGAACAAGTTCTGTTTTAACTTCTAAGATAAATTCTAGTGCCGTAACAACTGCAAAGATTGCTTCTGATGCAGTAACAGGTGCTAAGATTGCAGATGATGCAATTGATTCAGAACATTACACTGATGGTAGTATAGATACTGCACATCTTTCTGATAATGCAATCACTACTGCTAAAATAACTGATGCTAATGTTACTACTGCTAAAGTAGCAGATGATGCAATAACATACGCAAAGATTCAAAATGTTTCTGCAACAAATAGAATACTAGGAAGAGATAGTAGTGGTGCGGGAGTAATAGAAGAAATAACTCCTGCAAATTTAAGAACAATGCTTAATGTTGCAGATGGTGCAACTAGTGTTTCAACAGAAGATATTCAAGATATAGTAGGTGCTATGTTTAGTGGTAATACTGAAACTAACGTAACTGCTACATATGAAGATTCTGATGGAACAATTGATTTAGTTGTTGCCGGTACAATCACAGGTAATGCTGGAACTGCAACTGCGTTAGAAACTGCAAGAACTATTGGTGGAGTTTCTTTTGATGGAACTGCTAATATTAATTTAGCAGGAGTAAATATTGCAGGTAATCAGGATACTAGTGGTAATGCGGCTACTGCAACATTAGCAACTAATGCTACACATGTAACTGTTACAGATAATGAAAATACAGATGAAAATAATTTAATTACTTTTATTGAAGATGCATCTGCTACAGGAAATGTAGGTTTAGAATCTGATGGTGATTTCCACTATAATCCAAGTACAGGAACAGTTACCGCTACAATATTTTCAGGTGCTCTATCAGGAAATGCAACTACTGCTACAGGTCTTTCTGCAACTTTAGCAATTTCTAGTGGTGGAACAGGGGCTACAAATAGTAATGCTTGGTTAAATAGTAGGATTACTACAAATGCTGATGGTTCACTTAACTATGATGCTACAGGTGCTACGGCAGTAAATCACGATAGTTTAGCAGGATTCGTAGCAGCAGAACACTATAGATGGGATACTGATATAAGTAGCACTGCTACAATTAATGCTGCTAATATCCCTACATTAAATCAGAATACAACAGGAAGTGCTGCTACACTAACAACTGCTAGAACAATTAATGGAGTTAACTTTGATGGTTCTGCTAATATAACTGTAACTGCTGCTGCTACAACTTTAACAGGAACTAGTTTGAAAAGCACAGTAGTTGGTTCTTCGTTAACATCTGTTGGTTCTTTAACTTCTTTAGATGTAAATGGTGATACTACAATATCAGGTACTCTTTCATTAGATGGTTCTGCTAACGAATTAAGATTTTATGAAGGTTCTAATTATGTAGGGTTTGAAGCCCCTGCTTTATCTGCTAATCAAATATGGGTATTACCTGCTGCTGATGGTAGTGCTAATCAAGTATTGAAAACAGATGGTAGTGGCAATTTAGCATGGGGAACTGCTGATGGAACTGCTTCTTCTACAGTAGTAGTATCTGATAGTACTGCAAATACAAACTTCCCAGTAGTATTCCATGATGAGTCTAATGCTCTATTGGATGATACAGGAGCATTAAGATATAATCCAAGTACAGGAACTTTACTTGTTCCTAATCTTGTTGTTGCAGGAACTACAACTACTGTTGATACTGTTACAATGGAAGCGGCTAATGCAGTAGTGTTTGAAGGAGCAACTGCTGATGCTTATGAAACTACATTAACTATTACAGACCCAACTGCTGATAGAACAATTACTTTACCTAATGCAGGAGGAACAGTAGCAGTATCAGCATCCGCAGGAATAGCATTATCTGCGGCAGGAGATATTACTGCTAATCTATCTGCATCCCATATTCCTAATTTAGCAACAAGTAAAATTACTTCCGGTACATTTGCAGATGCAAGAATAGCCGCCTCTAATGTTACTCAACATCAAGCCTCTATTACTGCTCTTGGAACTTTAACCGCACTTACAGGTGGAACGGGTGATTTAATTTGGGATACAAATACTTTAGTTGTTGATTCATCAGCAGACCGAGTTGGAATAGGTATTACTGCTCCCGAATATAAGTTAGATGTTCAAGATGGTTCAATTAGAATATTACCTACTATTTCATCCAATGCAGGAACGGCAATTAGAGTTGGAGCAAGAGATAATGATAATGATATTACTTTAATTAGAGTAGATGGAAATGGTTCGGGAGAAGGAACAGGTAATACCGGAGAATCTAATGATAGTAATTATGGTTTCTCTATGAAATACATGGGTAGTGGTAGTGGTGATAGAAATAGATTTGGATTGATTATGGATAATCAAGCCGGTGTTCCATATGAAGCACTTACTGTTTTACAAAATGGTGAAGTTGGAATAGGTAGTACTGACCCTCAATCTCAATTAGAAATTCGTGCTGGTGCTGGTGCTGCTGGTACTCTTACATTATCAACTGGTGAAACAACAGTAGTTGATGGTGACAAACTCGGTAGGATTAACTTTAATGCACCATTAGAAGGAAGTGGAACAGATGCCATTCTAGTTGGTGCTTCCATATGGGCAGAAGCAGATGCTGAATTTGCGTCAGACAATAATAAAACATCATTGGTTTTTGCTACAGGTGCTTCAGAAGCGGCTGCTGAAAAAATGAGACTTACATCAACAGGACAAATACTTCTAACAGGTGGTACATCAGCAGCAGTAGCAGCAGGTAGTGTAGGTATAGTAGAAGATGGAGATACAGTAGAGATAAGAAATCAACATGGTGTCATCAACATAGGTTCAACAAATACATCTTATGCACACATTACAACCGATAGGTCAAGATTTTACTTTGATGAAAGTTTGGTAGTTAATGATGGTATGGTATCATCATATGACGAAGATTTAGAACTAAAAAGAGCACAATCAGATGATGAGAAAATTGTTGTAGGAGATGACTCGATGACATTTACTTCTGCCGGAAATGATGTAATGCAAATTGATGGTACTAATACAAGAGTAGGAATAGGA
>CERJ01021410.1_pt1 | contig 15740 bp, 24 predicted proteins | sample 530781 | NCBI WGS metagenome assembly CERJ01 (sample SAMEA2620967, study PRJEB7988) | marine metagenome | biome: marine biome (ENVO:00000447); feature: deep chlorophyll maximum layer (ENVO:xxxxxxxx); material: "saline water (ENVO:00002010), including plankton (ENVO:xxxxxxxx)" | depth 30 m
GGGGTGCAGCACAATTAAATAGAATCCAATACAACGATTTTTCTACTTCTGCTGATTGCCAAGATTTTGGTGATTTAACTGCAATCAATCAATATCCGGGAAGTGCTAGCTCTGTAACTAGAGCTTGCATTTGGCTTTCTTCTGCATATAGCGTAGCAGGTGGTGGAACGCTAAGTATAGACTTTGTGACTGTTGCTTCAACAGGAAATGCAAGTGATTTTGGAGACAAAGCAATACAAACGGCTGAAAGTACAGGAACTAGTAACGGTACTAGAGGAGAACTTTATGGTGGAGAAATAAGTGGGGGTGAAGGTGGAAGTGAAAGTGGTATTCCTGCTGTAAATGTTATCCAAAAAATTACTATAGATTCTGCAGGTGATGCTACTAATATTGGAGATTTAACTGTTGACGTAAAGTCAGCAGGGGCTTTATCAGGAACATAATATGGAAGAATTAGTTCACATACAAAATACTATAACTGGCATGGCAACCATGACCCCTGACAAGATTCAGAAAATTTCTGAACGCATGGTAGAAATGGAACGAGCCAACAATTCTTTAGGTAGAAGTAATACACAAACTACCAATCAGTTAATGACTCTTACAATGCTTACTGATAGTCCGTACAGAAGACTAAGGCAATGTCTTGCACAGATTGAAAAAAAGAAAGGTGCATTAAGACAGAGTTACTTTAACCATCAAAAACTAGAATTAGAAATAAAAGAATGGGAAGAAGAAGATACAGAACTTTCTCATATAAAAATTGCTGAAGCAAGAACAGGTATGGAAAACGGCAAAATTTATATAGAAGGTGCATTAAAAGAAATTGCTATCTTTCAAGAAGCATACGAAGAAATTAGAAAGAACAATAACATTCCACTCTTATGGGATGAAGAAGATGCAGAGTTAGATGAGATAAGACATCACATCAGGCAAGCGTTTAGACAATCCCATAGAGACATGATTCTTACAGGAAGCATTAGTCAGGGTAATGCTGAGTACTTAGAACAGTACGGCATACATCTACAGACTGCTCGCAATTACATTAAACAATACATAGACCAATGCGAAGGGTTAATTGCAGAAAAAGCATACCCATCTATAGACCACTTGTATGAGTTCTTAGATAAGTGTGTGGAAACATTTGGAGAAGAGTACATAAAAACAATGAACCATATTGGTATTACTGAATTAGTTAGAAGTGAATGGTTGTTTAAGAATGGAGTTAATAAGTAATGGCAATAATAAAGTACACATTAGTAAACGGACAAACTCCTTCAGGTATGACTGATCCCGGTTATTGGCAACACGCTACAGACAATACTTATATAGGTGTTGGTTCAGGTGTAGGGACAGAACTTTCAATAACTCAACTTAAAACTTATGTAAAAAGTGTTTTTAGTAATTCAGGATTTAAGTGGAGTGAAAACAATCCTGATAAACCTAACTCAGGAACATATTCAGAAAGAAATTTTACAGATGCAGAAATAGAAACAATAGTAGATAACTGGTGTACAGCAAGGGGTATAAGTTAATGCCAACAACAACATGGAGCACAGCTAGACAAGAAATAGTACGACCTTTTGGATTAGTAACAGGTACAGTTTCAGCAGCATTAGAAGCTGACACATCTTTAGTAGATGAAGACTTAACAGATGCTTATTCATCAAATGATTTCTTTAATAATAACTGGCACGTATTAGTAACTAGTGGAAACAATGCTGGTGAAGCTAGGCGAGTTACAGATTACGTAGGTTCATCAGGTACTCTTACAGTATCAAAAGCATGGGCTGATGATGGGTCTACGCTAGCAACTTTTGAGTTAACAACTCTTGATCCTAAGCATGTGCTAAGAGCATACAACAGAGCACGAGCAATAGCATGGCCCTGGGTAGGAATAGTACGTGACGTAGAGACTGTTGTTACAGGCAACAGACAATTTACTTATGAAGTTCCATCTACAATACGTAGAGTAAATAACATTTACTTGGGAGAACGATACGAAGCACAGCATGATTCAGAAAACCTATTACTTAATGGGTCATTTGAAGATTGGACTGATGCAACCTCATGCGATAACTGGTCTGTAACAGGTGGTGGAGCGTCAATGAATCGTGAAGATCAAACGTACTCACCAAACAATTACGCAGTATTATCAGGAGACAGGTCACTTAGATTACTAGTACCGGGATCTACAGCAGTAACTTTAGTACAGACTTTTGACAGTACAAGTAGTAGCTATACAGCTGTTGCGACTGAAGGAATGACTGCAAGTTTGTCAACATATGTATATTGCAACACAGCATCTCGTGTATCTCTTACTATTGATGGGGATGTACAATCAGCTACACATGGTGGCACAGGGTGGGAATTGATGACTGCATCTAATAACTTAGACGCTACAGACACATCAACTGTAGTAGGAATATCAGTAACTTCAGGTGCAGCAATACCTGTATTTGTAGACGAAATGTTTTTAACTCTTGGGCAATCAGGAGTTATAGATAAACCTTACACACCAATTACTAATTGGGAATTTATTCCTCCTGTAGATGGTGCTAGCACAGGTGGAACTATTAGGTTTAAGAACCAAGTTCCTGAACAACGAAGACTTAGAATAGTAGGTACTGATATGTTATCAGTAGCATCAGCTGACACCGATACATTAGAAATAGACGGTGATTTACTAGAACCTATATACAATAAAACAAGACAGTTACTTGCTGATGAAAAAGCTATGGGTAATCCACAATCTTATTGGTTTACTATGGCTAGACAGTTTGAACAAGAATATAATAGTGCAATTGAAAGTGGCAGCGTAGGTGTTAGACCACCAAGAGGTAGATTTAAATCCCCTAGCATGCCGTATTAGGTGAACAATGGCCGGAGTAGATATAAGACTCAATAGTCAGAATTACGTGCTTGCTCCTAGAGAAGACGGTAGTAAAATTTCTACTCGACCAACTAGGCAATTCGTACAGAAAGTCCAAGACTCAGGGCAAACAAGACCTGACTCTGTAGCAGGATACGAAACATTTATTCACCCAAATCTTACTCATGGTTTTGGAAGAAGTAGAATTAATTCTGATGCTGCATTTGATCCAAAAGAATACAGGAAGTTTAGGGATAGCACATGTGATACCCGGTGGGCTGATGCTGTATATCTTCCTATACTTTCAGAATCAGCTACTGCTACAAACCTCGATATAGCAAGGGCTAGTGTTGAGTTTAAAGGCGAGACAAATGCCTTGTTTGAATCGGCAGGAACTGTAGTCAACAGACAATTTACAGGGGCTAACGATACTTGGGAAAATGGTGGGAATGTAAACTTTCCATATAGAAGCATAACTTCAGCATCAGCATCTACTGGAGCTTCAGGGTACACAATTTCTCACACAACTGTTGGTGAAAACCGATGTTTAGTAGTTGTGTTACAGGCAAATGCCCAATTTGCTGATCCTAGTGGAATCACCTATGACGGAACATCTTTGACAAAGGCTGGTTCTGTTGTTGGAGCAGGAGCAGGAAGTACATCTGTAGCTGTTTATTATCTAGCTAACCCCACAATCGGAACAAATAACATCATAATAAGTGGTTGGAATAAAGGTGGTAGTGGTAATTTTTCAGGTGGGGATGTAGCTATAGCATCTGCAATTAATTTAGTTGGTATAGATCAAGATTCTCCAGTAAGAAACACTGAGACAACTTCAGTTAGTCCTGCAACATCAATAACAGATGATATTACAACTGTAGCTGGGGACTTGGTTATTGCTGCTTTAACTGTCGATGATGGCCCAACTATTACAGCAGGTGCAAACCAAACAGAAATTTATGACATTATTGGTAGTGGCGATTATAGTTATAATATTTCAACTGAAACAGCTACTACAACAACTACTACTATGAGTTACGATTTTGGGGCATCAGAACCTGGTCGAATGGTTTCAGTAGCATTTGTTCCCGGCAGATCAGGCGATGAAGCATCTGTCGCACTAGACATGATTACCCACAAAAACAAACTAATCGCTTTAGTAGCAGAAGAAGAAACTCATGAAGTTCACACATCAGAAGATGGGGCTACATGGACTCCTTCAACTACTCAGATTACACAAAATTTATTAGCAAACAACATTACCTCAGATGAGAACATTGACGCAGGATTATTAGCTGAAATAAACAATGAATTGGTAGCACTGGTTTGGCATGAAGATGATGGAACTATTACTGCGTTCACATCTACAAACGGTGGCACTGCATTTGGTGACGAATCCAACTTTGATATAGGTTCAACTAATGGGCCGCAAGGAGTTGCAGTTTACCCTGACATAGATTCAAAAAATAAATTGTATGTAGGAACTGCTGAAGGATTGTACATAGTAGACACATCAGTTTCAGACTGGACATTTGAATTAGTATTCCCTATGCCCCACTCTACTGATAACTGTAGAAGAATGGTAGTGCATGAAGGCAGCTTATGGTTTGCACAAGGAGTAGACAACGGTACGCCAGCTCCTATTTACCGTTTAACTGTACAAGGAAATTCAAGAAGAATTGAATCAGGGTATGGATTAAATACAGGCGATGGAGTTGTTGACGATATGCTTGGCCCGGTTAAGTGGATGCGTAGTTCAGGAGATCAATTGTTTATTTCTGTAGGTGGAGGAGCTGCTAACAGAAAGGCTAGGATTTTATCTTGGAACGGAAGAGGTTGGCATCATATGACTAGAAGCACTACAGCCAATCAAGTTATTAATTGGTTTGATATAGGATCAGGTGATGATTCAACTTTAAGATTGCATTACGGAATTAAAACTTCTGCTAGTGCTTCATCGTTTAAGTTTCTAGAACAACCATTAGTTAATCCAAGATCAGGAGTAACTATTAAAAGAGAAGATGACTCTGTTGGAGTTACAGGATTTATTGATCTTCCTTACATTGACTTAGGTATGCCACATGAAACCAAAAACTTTTTGCGAGCTCACGTTAATGCAGAAAGTTTAGATGCGTCTGACGAAAACATATTAATTAAATTTGGAACAGATGGGGCTGTTAGAACTGGCAACACTTTAGGAACTTTTACTGACTCAGTAACAGCAATTACATTTGCTAGTAATGCTGGAGTTTCAGCTAAAAGTATTGGCATGCAAATTAATTTAACACGAGGTAGTACAAACACAAATACTCCTAAACTAAAAGACATTATCGTAGAAGGAATGGTAGTCCCCGGTAATGGCAACTTAACGTATCAACACGAGATGGTCATAGACATTGATCAAACTGCAACGGCCTTAGACGTAGGCACAGAAACAATATACGACAATCTTAAAACACTACTAGCTACAGTGACGTTAGTAGACTTCGAGTTTGGTGGAGAATCTAGAAAGGTAGCAGTAGATAGAGAAGCTAGTGGCTTCCTAACTTACCTAGACGGTGATGCCTACTCAAGTGCTCCCAACAGTCTAGCTGCTAGGCGTGGTGTGTTAAGGTTGGTATTAGCAGAAAGGATACCGTTAAGTTAATTAGGAGATAATCATGAGATCAAGACTAGACAAGGTGTTGTTTAAGTTACTTGGTAAAGACGTTACTTTTCCTCCTGAAAATTACAAAGCCCCAAAATTTTTAAAAGTAATTACTAAGATAGTAAGTTACATATTTACTATCTCTCTTTTATTACTGGGTGCTGTTGGATTAGTAAGTGCGTATCTTAATCCATTTACCTATGCATTACCTTATGTAAACAATTGTTATTCATACTTGGGTGTTACCGGGTGTGGAGCAGAAACCTCTTTGATGCAGTTAGAAACTTTGTCCACAATCCTGTACAGCAATATGCTGTATACGCTAGTTGGTTCTGTAGCTATGATTAGCATAGGTCTACTACAACCTGAAGCTAGGAGAACTTACTTTTCTCTACCTAGAAAAACCATGCAAACATACAGAGCAATGGTTACTGCTAGAGATTGGTTGATAGCAAAGATTGAATACCTGAACAGTGAATCAGGTAAATGGAAGACAATTTTTAATGTGGTCAAATCCCCCTATTTATTACTAACTAAGGCAGGGTTCAGTCCAAATTTTGCAATATCACTGCTAGCTGTTGGTGGTGTGGCTACCACATCTGTAGCCGTGAACGAAACTGTGTTTGCAGACAAATCTTTCTTTCGTGGTGACGCAGGCGTATACTCGGCGCCGCGTGATGTACCTTTAGAATTAACAGCTAAGAATGTTACAGAAGAAATAGAGAAAGTATTAAAGACAGAACAGAATACTTTAGCTATCACTCTTGGTGCGATTCCTGTACGTGAGATCAAGATTGAAAATGTTTCTGTAGGAGAAATCTACAAAGGTAGTGCAGGAAGTGACGCAGGCAATTCATCAGTTATTCCATCTACTTGTGATGCTACTAATCCTGCTAAAACAGGCACAGCTAAATGTCCTGCAATATTAGTTTCCGGGATCCCAGCAAATGGAGATGTGAACCCTGCAATCGTAGCTACTAGATTACGAATAGCAGAGATGACACTATCTCGTTCAAGGTGTAAAGAAATAATTTTTGAAGATGTGGATAGTCATACAGTCAACATTTCATATAACACGGCTGATGGAATAAGCATCTATCAACAAGCAGGAACTGCACCTCGTAGAAATGCAATGGGTGGCCATCACCAGGCTGAAAATATGACTACGAGTGGCGGCACGTATGATCGACTGCTTATTATAGCCAACTCATCAGGAGTTAATGGAGAGATAGGTAAGCTAGACCTATCTAACATTTACAGTAAGGGTGGCATATGTCTTTTCAAAAACCTAGACATTGGAACTTTAACTATTACAGAGAATGAAGCAGGTGATGACAATACTCTCAGCACTAAAGAGTTTCAAATAAAGAACACTGTATTAGGTGCTAATTGGACAGTTGTTGATAACGTAGAAATAAATATGATTGAACCAACAATCGAAGTAGCAAACCCATAGGAGAAATTATGTTAGGAAAAATAGTATTTGGAATAGCTGCAACAATTATTGCAGTAGAAGCTGTCGAGTTGGCAGTTAAATATAAAACATGGCGTTATTGGGAACGTGCTATCAAAGACATTCCCTGGCCGATTAAATAGTGGGTCTTGACCCACGAGGAGTAGGAATGAATAAGTATATTGGAAAGATAAGGCCACAAATATTTTTAGCGTTAATTACTCTTGCAGTTATTGCTATCTTAGGAATACAAAATGAACTTACAGAAATAGCTGTTGGTTGTATTGCAGGTATCATAGCTTTAGCAAAAGATGTACTTCAAAGCGATAATGATAGTAGTGATGGAGGAGCAGGTTAATGTTTAAAGCAATCAGATTAGCTATGCAGTATCAACACGTAATGCCTTTAGCAATTGATCTTATCCAAGAAATAGAAAGGTCTATAAAAGATGATGGTGCTATTTCAAAAGAAGAAAGAAGCAAATTGCTAAAAAGATTTTGGGCTATAGTACGTGCTCTTCAAGAACCAAAAAAGGTTGAAGCCAGAAATAAAAAAATTCTTTCAGAGAACAAACTCCCTCCAAGAATGTAATGGAAGAACACCGATCTAGACAAAAAGCTGAAGACATTCATTTGATTCTGCAACACATAAAAGATTTAAAGAACAATGACTTGTCTCATATAGACAAACGTCTTACAAAATTAGAAGTTGCAAGTAAGTTCCATACTGCCTTGTTATTTATGGTTCTAGCTACGATTGTAGCTTTTGGCTTTGCTGGAATCACTTCCTGACACCCCTCTACAAGGCTCGTACAGCGTTTTATTTAAACGAAGTGGTACTTGTATACCACCTCATTCTTTAAATCCATTTGCAAAATGACCTTTCTTTAAATCTAATTGATTTTTATTAAAATTTTTAATTTTATAATTGTAATGTTCTTTTGTTTCATTACATTTTTTACAACGACCTATAGATATAGTTCCGTTTGGTGGGTCTAATATAAAATGATGTTCGCATTTTTTAGTCATGTACTTTAAAAACCTCCATAATTAATTTAATTTGATTCTTATGGGGCACTCGGTGGTATTCAACTTCCATACCTACAACGTGTTCAGGGTTATCGTCTTTGATAATCCCCTCGATAGCTAAACAATCTTGAGCATACTTCATGCCAGTAATCAAGTTGTCTATATCAATCGGTCTTCCCGCATAAAACGCAGTGTATTTTATTTTTACTTTTCCCATACAGCCGGGATCTACTTCTCTAAGCTTGGCTATTGTTGTGTCTTGTAATATTTTCTTTGGCTTTATTTTCCCTGTCCAATGTGTTCGACTATTTCCACGCAACTCTTTAGGTGGCATATCATCAAACTGTATTTTAAATTTATTCATTACCACCATCCTACTATTTTTTTATCTGACCCATACTTCAAAACAACTTGGTGATCTTGCACACATTTAAAGATTGTGCTTAGATGCCTGTCCTTGTGATACCCATGTGAAGTTTTAATCATGTACTGATTACAGTATGGACAACGTGGTCTAAGCTGAATCGTTGATCCTTTCTCAGTGACATGTGAAAAAACAACTAATGGTTCTTTACCTTCTTGTCTAATAAGTTGAATGTTTCCTTTGAACGCTTCTAATTTTGCACCAGTACGCTTTTTAGGTATGTAAGTTTCTTTACCACATGTAAAGCATTGGTAACTATCTTGATTAAAAATTACTTTTCCATCACATCTATCGCATCTCATACTTCCCTCTCATTCTTACCCTATAGCACTACCCCCCCGTAGGGGGGGTGCATTAGGTAAGAGGTAAAAACTTACCTATTACTATGTTCTGATTGATATCCCATATTCATTTTAGGTTTTTGTTTAACTTCTTCATTGGCATTGTATTCGTCTTGCAATCTCGAATAAGTGTGATCCCAATAACCATTACCCAACTTAACCAAAATGTTTTTCTTTAGACCTGTGTTTAAATTTTTACTAATAATATTATTAGCCACTGACTCTAAGCTGTAGAAGTCAATGACGGTTTGAATTCTAATTCCTTCAAACGGCCTTCTAATATCTTGCTTTCTAGTTTCATTAATCACGTTTATTATTTTATCCATCCAACTCATGTTCTCCATTAACGCATCATTGGACGATATATCAATCCGTTCTACTTCAACCTTCTTTGCAATTCTTGGGTCATCAAAAGTAAACCTCAACCCTATGGGTCTTTCTCCACCACCTGAGTTAAATTTAGTTTGATGAAGTGCAAACTCTTTTACTTTATTGTCATAGGTTTCGCCCGCTTCTATAACCCAAATGTTTCTTGCTTCGTTCCACCAAAATATAGAACCAAAAGGTTTGCCATGACCCTTGTCTTTGGCATCATCCTTACTCACGTGACCTATGGTCAATGAAGTAATTCCAGCGGCAGATAATGCATTAAAATAATCGAGTGCTGTTCCTGATTTTTCAGGTTCACCACCCGCCGCAGGAGCTGCAGAGTCTATGATGACTAGTGTTATATCTCTCTCGTCTATGATCTCTAGTAATCTCTCTACATCCATAGGAATTGATTGAGACATTCTTCTGTAGTCAAACTGAGGTTGCTTGATGTTGAGTCCTTCACACAAAGCTTTGAATCTTGCGTTCATGTCTTGTGCATCTGATTCGTAATCAAGATATAAAACTTTTCCGGGTTCAGGTGTAAACCCTTGATGAGTGTGACCCGCCGCCATAAGTACAGCAAAGTAAAGTGACACCCATGACTTACCAAGTCCACCATTACCATAGAATAAGTTTGCTTGGTTCTGTAACAAGAATGGTTCAATGGCAAATCTTGATGACTCGGACAACTCTAGTTCACGCAAGTCTTGAACAGGTGAGCCTTGTCTCTTTGTGTCTCGTACAGCTGAACATGCATCATCAATTGCCATCTCCCAAATCTCAACCTCAGGAACTTTTCCAGTGCAACTTTTTACAGCTTGACCAATACTTGTGGGTGAATTTAAGTTGACTCTTCTGTCAAACAAAGACTTCTTTTTTGATGAATGTTTTATAATAACTTCAGGTCTTGGATCACCACGATCAGTCTCAAAATTATGGAACTTCATCCATATTCCTTCGTATCTCTCATCCCCTGTAAATGTAACAGTAAACCCTAACCCTGATTTTGTAATAACAATATCACTCATAAACTTGCTTTCCTTTGTTTACTTGCGTGGGTCTAGACCCACTGTTTTTTACTTGTTGTGGTGGTGAGTTATGCATGACTTCGTATAGTTTCTGTAGTGTATCTTCAAGAAGTTTTTCAATGCGTTCATCTCTTCTCTTGCGTTGTAATTTTGCATACTCGTATTCGCAATACACAGGTGAAACTTTGTAGTCGTGAAGTGTGCAACCATTCTCACCACAATAAAGTGGTGAGGTCATTACTCCCACCATACTATAGAGTCATCATCTAAGACAATGTCCATAGCCTTTCTCATTAAACCACCGACTGTTGTTACTCCATGTATATCCATCACACTTTTAATATCTTCAACATTATTGTTTGTATTAAAGATGTTTATCATAGCAACATTGGCATCATTAAATGTGTTACCCAAGATAAGCCATAAATAGTTTATGCCAATCTCTTTAGGTATCTTGCCTGTGTGACTATCACCTAACATAATTGGGTAGCCTTCATTAACCATGTGACAGTATCTGCCATAGCCATTAGCATTTTGTAAGGCATAGTTTTTAACCTCTTCTTTTTTAAGGTTAACAAGGTCAGGGCTGTGTCCTCTCTCTGCTGTGATCCAATGGCCATAGCCTTTGTATTTTTCAAAACTCCAAGCTTCATTATGCAAAGGACACCAATACAAATCAGCAACATCACGATCATCAACTTGAGGTTCTTCTTCCACTACCTCATCTTCAAACAAAGGTTGGGGTTTAAACTCATCTTCAATCGACCATTCTTTCTGCTGTTTAACAGGGCTCTTAGGCTCAGAGACAGCTTTAATCTCAGTCTTGGTAGTGTTGCCTATGTCTCCATTATCAGACACAGTTATTTTTGTTGCATGAGGTATGGTTTCTGTCTCTGTTTCGTCTAGCCAACCAAGACCACAAACTCTTAACACTGCCCTACGAGATGCTTTGGTTTCTGCCTTCATCAATTGGTTTGAAAGTGCATCACCTTTAAGTCCTTCTATGGACACAACACCTGACGCATCAGCAAACCGACCTGTTGCATCTGTTGCTCTGTAAACAACAATGCGTTGTCCTTCTATTGTTTCGGTGCTTCGCATCTCTAGTGAGAGATTATTGATCCTTGCTAACTGTTCTGTAGCATCCTTAGTTGCATACAAAGTTAGCTTTCTGTTTAGTTCTATGTACTGAAATGGTCTAGTTAAAGGGTTCAACCCTAGTGAACTACATACAGCTTGTACATACTTCATTCTCTCTTCAGGTTTTAATTGCTTTAAGTCTCCTTCAAGAACTACCTTCTCTAGTAACTCTGCTCCTATAGCATCTGCTTGTGGTATAAGCTGTGTCATTCTGTCACCTCTTGCCTTTCTTCTATTTTTTGTATGTCAGATGCTTTGAATCGAATAGTTCCGTTAAACTTACTAAAACTTATCGCTCCTTCAGCCATCCATCTGTCGATAGTACCTATCGTTACGCCTAACATTTCTGCCACTTCCTTTCTACTGTAATACTGTTCCATTAGATCACCCTTTTGTATTCCATTCTGAACGCTTCTTCAAACCTAGCGTTCTTAATTGTCCGACCTATTTCACCATTGCCATCTTTACGTTCTAGTACAGCTAGTTGTTTACCATCCCAAGACTCAGGGTGAGTTACTGTTTCTTCCCATCTATCTTTGAATACTTTTTTCAATACATCAGTGGGTAACATTTCTTTTAAAGAATTTAGTTGGGTTGCATCAAAAGTTCCTGATCTGTTGGGGATCTTTTTTAATCCAACTGTATAACTGTCACCTTCTACTACGAAAGTATCAATGTATCCCTTTGAGTCTTTCTCCATCAGATCAAACTGTAACTCTCTATCTATTTCGTACTGTGCCAACTTTAGTATTTCTATCTGCTTGTCTAGCAGTATTCTTTCTTTTACTTTCTCTTCTATGGAAGCCATAAAATCTCCTTGTGCTATAATTAATCTACTCCGTTGTGTATGGGGGGTAACTTAGTGTTGGTTATCCCCCTCTACAACATTGAAATCTGTAACGGAACATCAGATTCGTTTACATACTTCTCACTATCTCCTTTGGGATATGGTTCTATTGGGTAGTTCAAACAGTCCAACAACTCCCTTTTTTGTTTACGATTTCCTGTGATGTACACATACCTATGCTTTCTAGGTCTATCAATCATTGCAAACCTATCGTCTTCTTGGCGTTGCTCTAGTGAGTAATGCCTAACTACGCTACGACTGTGGCTGTTGACTCCTACCTCTCGCCATTCGGTTCTCTTGGCTGATAGTCCTGTGTATATAAAGTTAGTTGCTTGATAAATGTAGCCAACGTGATTCATGCTAGTGTCTGCATATGACACAACAATCAATGGTTTAGGTAACATCTTTAGTGTTTGTGCTACAAAGTATGACGCTAGATTTTTATCGTGTCCGTCTATCATTGATAGTCTGTTTAGTTCTACCACTTTGTCTTTGTGTTCTTGACCACAAATTCCAACTGTTAAACTTGGTGAAGCTGGTATGCCATATGTGATTACACCTTGCATTACATGCTCTACAAAAATTCCGTAAGCATGCACAATAGATGGGATTCTTTTTGCATAGTGCTTGTTAAGTAGCCATGTATGTGTGGTGTCAAATGGTATAGCCAATACCTTCCAACTTTTATTACTCATAGTGTTCTCCGTCTAAGGATTGTATCATATGATTTGATATTAATCAATATCATTTATCTTGTCTTGATCTTCCATCTCTTTCTTAAATTTATCGTTAAGCAATTCGGTTTCGTGGCTTGCAATAAGTTTGTTTTTCTTTACAAACTCTTCGTCAGTTTCCTCAATATCTGTTCGTCTGACGTTGGATAAAATGTCAATGGCCGTTACTAAATGATGCATCCTGAATTGTTCAAAGCTACCCATGTGGTTCTCCTAAATTTTTAACTAGTTTGTCTACTAATGTTTGTATCTTGGTAAGTAAATTCTTTTTGTCTAACTTGTAGTTCCAATAGAACTCATACAGTTCTTCATCTGAATGATCTGACTCTAAAAATTTATCACGATTACTGCCAAGTTCTATAAGTTTTCGGTTCAGTTCCATGACATCATCAAAGTCTTTTTCGCTTGGGTATGGTTGTGGGTCTTGACCCACTTGATTGTTCCACCATTCAGATTGTTCTACTCTACGGATTCTTTCTAGTAGAACTAAGCCATTGCATGTGTCACAGACTTGCCCTTCTACTAAAGGTTGTCCGTTGTTGCCATGACCATGTTCTACCTCTGTGCATACTCCACATTGAAACATATCAACTTCTTCTAATTCTTTTTCTTCTATCCAATCATTACCTTCGTGACTCATACTTACACCCACCTTGACTTATGGATTATTAATACGTTCCCAAATAATGTGTGACCTTCAAAGTAAAGTGATGATACATTTGGGGGTAGGTCTTCGAGCATGCCTTCTTCGTTTACAAGGATCACAAAGTCTTTCCATTCACTAGCTTGATCAGGGATTAAAGGCACTACTTGTATCAACCCACCTACTTCTTTTTGCATTTCTTCTAATGTAAAAAACTCTTGATTCTCAGCAAAAACAAATTCAATGGATACTATCCAATCATTACCTTGAGTAGCTGTAAAAGAATCTGAATTGTCTATGGGTTCACTAGTTCTGATAACTACAGATGGGCGTTCTTGTGGGTCTATATAATTGTATCCACCATCTTTGAACACATCAAGAAAAGTTTCTAATTGTTTCTGTGATTGACTACTCAATGTCTTCTCCTTTTGTCCATTTTCTATATGCATCAACAGTTCCTATCTCTGACATTTTGTCTATTCGTTCTTTGGTTTGAATAGATAGTTGAACGTGTTCTAGGTTTGGTAGTGAGGGCATCACCCAATTCAATTCCTCTACTGAGAAACTTGAATAATGTTCCATGATTATTAGCAATAGGTTTTCTTTTATCGTTGCTTCTTCGAGTATCTCATTGATACTTCGCTTGTCATGGGGTAAAACTTCCGTTGACCAAAAGTATTCTATGTCATGTTCAGGTGGGTCTGTTGCTAAAAAGTCTCTGATCTTACTTACTAAATCCATACTATTCTCCTGTTATTGTGTATGATTTTTGATATGTACATGGTGCGAATATGGGTCATGACCCACTTGGAAATCTGTTGCCATAGTACATACGTTGATGTTCACAGTATGTGTTCATGTGATATGCCCTATTGCCACAGTCAAAACAAACTACCGATCTTGCATATGGCTTTCTATAATCAGGTTGTTTCTTCCCTATGTAAGTAACCCAGTTTAGATGCACATGTTCTGTAAATGGTAGTTGATATTGGTAACTAACCATACGCTACTCCTTTTGATTTGTTTGACGCTCTGAATCAATTTGATTCATACAAAGTCACTGAGAGTGGGCTGACTAAGCCTTGATTAATTCTTTCTCGGTTTCTTTTTGTTCTTTTAGTTCTACTAGTTTCTGAATCTGCTTAAACTCATGCGAATACACTGGCTTAATTTCTTTGTTACATTCCCCACATACTGCGTAAGTTTTTAAGTTGGGTTCTTTACCATCTGCAAATTGCCACTTACGAAGTTTGTTCTCTATGCAACCCTCCCTACATTGGTACTTGATCTTCTCAGGTTTGGGATCACTGTCATGATCTTCTAACTGTTTCTCTGCACCACTGCTAATTGGGATAGATTTTCTAATTATTTCTAGTGTATCTCTGTGTTGTGTTGCTAGTGCTTTTACTGCATCATCAATAACAATTTTAGAATCAGAACATTTGAAGCCTAGAGTAGTTGCAATCTCTCTAAATTCTTTGGTCAACTTACCCTTTGAATGTTTGTGGGGGATTTTGTTTTCGTTAAGAATAAGAGCAATTGAAAGTTTAATAATTGATGCCATTAAAGCATTGTAATTACCTTTCCTAAGTGTTGGGTGTAGTAACCAAACTATAACTGTCCATGCGTTATCAATTCCGTTGTCTTGGATCAATGCAACTTCGGAATTTTCTTGGTGCTTTTGTTGGTTAGTTGTACCTTTAGCTGATGGATCGGCGTAAACTTTTGTGGTTAACTTGTCTAATACTTCAACTTTTTTGATGTCTAAGTTTGAGAATATCGCATTAGCTAATGTAAATAATGCATTGCTAAATCCTGATATTTTGTTAGTGGTGCTGTCTACAAATGTATTTTTCATTGGATACCCTTGATGCACTCTCAGTAACTTTGTATAAATCAAATCTTCCTATTCAGTTTTGCATATGTTCTTATCGTCCTCCTCATAGTGTGGGTCTGTACCCACTTATTTATATTTCTAATTATGGGGGTAGTTTTGCTATTGTCAACCCCTTTTTGATACCAATTCCTATGAAATCTTGTTCATGCAATCTAATTCATGAATCAAACTTCAAGATCAGATGTTCTAAAAGAGGGCATAAAAAAAGGGGATCAAAATTAATTAACCCCCTAAATATTAAGTTTTATTTATAGATGTATAGGCAACCCCTTGTTTGTTGCATCGTGGAATCTATCGCCGTTAAAATTGTTGTT
>CERJ01021940.1_pt1 | contig 15561 bp, 13 predicted proteins | sample 530781 | NCBI WGS metagenome assembly CERJ01 (sample SAMEA2620967, study PRJEB7988) | marine metagenome | biome: marine biome (ENVO:00000447); feature: deep chlorophyll maximum layer (ENVO:xxxxxxxx); material: "saline water (ENVO:00002010), including plankton (ENVO:xxxxxxxx)" | depth 30 m
TTCCGCATCAAGGTCGATCATTTCATCTTCAATGATCTCATCATTGGGAACTTCAACCGGGACCGGTGGACGTGGTGGTGGAGGTGGAGTTTCAATTTGTTTGGTCTGAACAACTTCTTCCATTTCCACTACTTCCTGCTCATCAAGAGCAATCGCCTGGGCTGGCTTCGTTTCCAGATTTACTTTTACGGCAGTGATCATAACAAGCAGAGCAACAATCAATCCTGCTTCCAGATAAACCGTGTATGATCTTTTAAGATCTGCCTTCGGTGTTTTTCTTTGGTTTCTCATAATACTCAAATACAATTTTTTAAATAGGGTTCGATGAGTAAGTGCAAAAGAACGTGATTTTCTAAGTCGTGTGCAAGTACACTTACAATTATTTTAACAATCAGGATCAGGTTTTAGTGTGACGGTACTTCTAAGAATTCAATAAAATAAATTGAACCGTTTCCTTGATCCGGAATGAAGATGCTTTTCCGGCTTTTTTGCCAGGTTTGTAGCGTTGCAGTTTTATGGCATTTAAAACCGCTTTATCACATCCATATCCGAGCCCGCTTATAATTACCGGGTCCAGCACTTTGCCACTTTTTGATACTGTGAACTCAACTTCAACTATGCCCTGAACCCCGGCTTTTCTCGCAAGCAATGGATAGGTAATACTATTTCGGAAAGCTTGCTCACCTCCAATCATTTCAGGTAATTGCTCAATGTCTTTAAACAGATCATAAGTGGGTTCCACAACAATTTCCTGTGGAAGGGGCGGTATCATCAAATGTGAGAAGCGGTCAAATTCATCAAGCTCAAGAGGCTCGGGTTCTATCGGGAGGTCGCTTGGAATATGAACCGGGATCTGAGGACGAGGAGGTGGTTTGATAACAGAGATGTGATCAGAAGCAGAGGGCGGCAGGATGAGTGCTGTTTCATCTCCTTCCACAAAAAACACATCGGAAGTATTGATTTCAGGCAGCTCTAACTTAATGCTTAAGATCATGATCAACAATGCAAGGATCAGCCCTGTTTCTACAAACAAGGGATAGCTCAAGCGTAAATCTGCTTCCGGGTTTTTCAGGGCCATGTGCTCCTCCGTGTTTTGGTGAGTTCCGCACAAATACCCTATTAAAATAGTAAAAAAGAGGAAATGTGCACGTTCCTATTGCACACAGAGTAAAAATATCAGGAGGAGGCTTCGGTACGAAATTCAGAAACTCTTTTTGTAAGGAGATAAAGCACAAATACTGCAAGCCCGATGCCGGTAAGATCTGCAACAAAATCCATCAACTCTAATGAGCGTCCGGTAGGCAAGACATATTGAAGTACTTCAATAACCAATCCAAAGAAAGAACTAACCAGGAATACGGGAAGGAGTGAAAATTTCTGTTTCAAGAAACGAACCAATCCATAAAAAAACGACCAGGCGCCGAACATGAGGATATGAATAACTTTGTCGAGCCCGAGTAGTTGCTTGGGGACATCATAATCAACCGGAAAGAGGGTTCCATACAGAATTAATCCTGTTGAGATAATAAGCAGGGTTAAATACAGCTTAACCGAGCGAGGTAAAATGTGGGAAGGTTTCGTCATTTAAATGATATCGTTGGGCTCTAAAGAACCGGAATTTGAGGAATAATATTGTATTGATCGTGTGTGGCCGTTTAGCAAAGCGTGACAGCAAGCTATTTCAGCTGAAGAAAATTTCAACCAGAAAGCAGCTGTTTTGCCAGCCAGTACATCACCAAATCCGGCGCGGGAAAATACGCGGGTATCATACCCGGTTAAATACGCATCACCCGATTCTGTTCCAACCATTGAGGGCATTCCTTTTGAAAGTAAAGTGAGATCCTTTTCAGTACTTAATTTTTTTGTTGCCTGCAGACGTGCTAAGCCGTCATTCAGATCGGTTTTCACCAAGGTTTTAAGTTCTCCGGGATGAGGCGTTAAGATCCATGTTGCCGATTCCGGTTTTTCCCAATGATCTAATTCAGAAAGTGCAAAAATAGCGTCTGCGTCAATCACTGCATCACCGCCAAACTGCTTTAAAAATTTTTGGGTGAAGGTGATGGTTTCGGAATGTCGGCCAAGCCCCGGGCCTATTAATAATTTTCCGGGCTTTTCATTCAAGACCTCCATGACTTCTTCAAGATGCGATTCCTTGAAGACCATGTCGTCCCGATCACCAACCGGCTTTTTGATGATCTGCTCCAGCTGCTTCTCATAAATATTGAGCAAGCCTTTTGGGGTGATGAGCACCACCGCTCCCAATCCGGCCGACCAAGCACTTTTCGCAGCTAAAATTCCTGCCCCGGTTAAACCTTCTGAACCCGCTATAATATATAGGACTCCTTCTGCATATTTGTGATCTCTTTTTTGGGGTGAAAAAGAATTTGCCTCAACCCAGCTTTTGTCGATCAGATACGCAGTAGGATTTTTGTATTTATTCGGGAAGGAAAGCTCACACAAAATAACATCTCCGGTAATGTCAAAACCTTCATTCAAATAAAAACCGGTTTTTAAAGCTCCGAAGCTTAAGGTGAAATCTGCCTGAACCGCAGTTCCCATAATTTGTCCAGAATCCGCATTCAAACCAGTGGGCACATCCAGGGAAAACACCGGAGATCGTTGGTTATTGATCCACTCGATGGCATCCGAATAGGGAGCACGAACGGAGGAATTCAATCCCGTTCCCAGCATGCCATCTACCACAAAGTCATATTCTTTTGGGGTGAAATCATCCCAGTCCAGGATCTCGATTTCGGTATCGAGCTTTTGAAGAAGACGGTGATTTTTGTCTGCATCTGTACTCAGCTCCCCGGTTCCCGATAGAAAACACACGGTGATGTTATAATCTTGTTGTGAAAGCAGTCGAGCTATTACTAATGCGTCGCCGCCATTGTTGCCCTTCCCGCAAAAGAAAATTCCATGAGAGCCGGAGGGAATTTCTGACAGGATGAAATCAGCTGCCCGGGTTCCGGCAATTTCCATTAAAGTAAAACCATCGACCCCAAATTCATTGATGGTCTTTTCATCCATGAACCGGGATTGTTCGGCATTACACAAATAATATGGATGTGGGATTTTTAGCATTTACTATATAATGATTCATTATCTCCAAAGTTGTCATCCCGAGTGCTTAATTAAATTAACGGGGATGTAGTGTATAACACGAGGGATCTCAAATTAAAAACAGCATGTAATATATTTTGAGATCCTTCGCGGAAGACATTTGAATCCTAGTGTATTAAATGTACGCTCAGGATGACAATAGAATATTGTGAATCTAAGTTGAAAAAATTAATTAATATGACACTGCAAAAAGTACTTTTTGCTTAGAAGGTTTTCCGGTTACCATGCACTTGCCTTCTTCACCTTCTCCCAGAGGAATGAGGCGGATGGTGGCTTTGGTTTCATCTTTGATCTTCTCCTCAGTTTCCGGAGTGCCATCCCAGTGAGCCCATACAAATCCGGCTTTCTCTTTGATCACATTTTTGAATTCGTCATACGAATCCACTTCAGAGGTCATCTCATCGCGACGGGTTTTTGCTTTCTCGAACAGCTCATCCTGAATATCGTCCAGCAATTTCTTGACGCGGGAACCCAGTCCTTCACGACTTTCAATATTCTTGGTCTTGAGGTCACGCCGGGCAAGCTCAACATTATTGTTCTCCAGATCACGAGGCCCAACGGCAATTCTCAATGGAATACCGGCTGCTTCGTGCTCGGCAAATTTATAACCGGGGTTATAATTATCACGGTCATCCACTTTGATGCGAACGCCAAGTTCCTTCAATTCATCAAAAATACCGTCAGCATATTCGAGCACGGCTTCGCGCTGCTCATCGCTTCGGTAAATAGGAACTATAACAACCTGAGTTGGGGCTAATTTTGGAGGAAGCACCAATCCCTGATCATCAGAATGCGTCATGATCAATCCACCAATGAGGCGGGTTGAAACGCCCCAGCTTGTAGCCCACACGAGTTTATGTTCGCCGTCTTTGTCCTGGAATTTAACGTCAAAAGCTTTGGCAAAATTCTGTCCCAGGAAGTGAGATGTTCCGGCTTGCAGGGCTTTTCCATCCTGCATCAGGGCTTCAATACAGTAAGTATCAACGGCTCCGGCAAAACGCTCGCTCGCTGTTTTCATGCCTTTAAGAACCGGCATAGCCATCCACTCTTCAGCAAAAGTTGCATATACATCCAGCATCTGTCGGGTCTCGTCAATGGCTTCCTCTTTTGTGGCGTGCGCCGTATGACCTTCCTGCCATAGAAATTCCATGGTTCTCAAGAACAACCGCGTTCGCATTTCCCAGCGAACCACATTGGCCCATTGGTTCACCAGAATAGGCAGGTCACGATAAGATTGGATCCAGTTTCGGTACGTATCCCAGATAATGGTTTCTGAAGTCGGCCGAACGATCAGCTCTTCTTCCAGCTTCGATTCGGGATCCACTTCCACGCCGCCATCCACGCTTTTGAGCCGGCTGTGTGTAACAACCGCACATTCCTTGGCAAAGCCTTCCACGTGTTGTGCTTCCTTAGAGAGAAATGATTTAGGGATGAACAGGGGGAAGTAGGCATTTTCATGGCCGGTATCTTTGAACATCTGATCGAGGGCGTTGCGCATATTTTCCCATAAAGCCATTCCATTCGGGCGAATCACCATGCTTCCGCGCACGGGGGAATGCTCTGCCAGTTTAGCCTCCCGGATAACGTCCAGATACCATTGTGAATAATCTTTTTCCTGCGTTGTTATGTTTTTAGCCATGAACCTGTTTTAATTTGGTTTTATATGAACCATGGAAGTTAAGAAATGTAGCGTAGAGATTAAGGAGAGGAATGCGAAAAAATGTTTTACCCTTTGATATATAATGCCGTATATTTAAGGCCTTTGAAAAAACAGATGCCAAACTCGGTGTTTGTTATTTGAAAGTTGAAAAAAATAAACCACGCCGTGGTAGCTCAGATGGTTAGAGCGCACGACTCATAATCGTTTCAAATCGCCCTTCAGAGCGCTGGGACAGCGTTTTTCAGCAACAGTTACCAAGTAGTTACCAATTTCGCACAACTTTTCGTACTACTTTTACCCTTTTTCCGCTAGTGAATTATTCCCTCCAGCGGGATAAAAATCCGCCATGGTAGCGAGTTTTCCTCTGCTTCTTCAACCAAAAAATAGCAGATACCATGGATTACAAAATCTACCCTTACAAACGCGGAAATAGTTACAAGCTTTACCTTCGGTATAAAGAGCCCAATGGAAGAAAGCGAAATCTGTCTACCGGAATCAGTTATCCCCTCAAAGCTTCCAAAAAACAGCAAGCCGATGCCAAAAGGAAGGCTGAAAAAGTTGGGCTGCAAATGCTGCTTGATGTAAAAGCGAAAGGGCAGCAGAAAAAGCGAAGCAGTGAAAAGCTATCCAATTTTTTGGAGTACAAGTATTTTGTGCACGTGAAGAATAACATGTCTGAGAATTCTGAGCGAATTTATATAAATGCGCTCAACCGGTTTTTAGACATTTGTGGCAACCGGAACATCAACGACTACAAACGCTCTGATATTCAGAATTATAAAATGCACCGGCTCAATATTGATGGCGTTAAGAAAACCACCATCAACATTGAGCTTCGAAGCATTAAAGCAGGTTTTAACTGGGGGCTCAAAAATGAGTACCTGCAAAAACATCCGTTTAGAGGACTCGATTTTATGTTTGAAGTGGATGACCGCAGAGAAGAGTTATCCAAGGAGCAGATAAAGAAACTCCTAAAGAAAACCGAGGGCACAATGATTGGCCTGGTTATCCGGTTCGGCTACAACACCGGAGCCCGAATCGGGATGATCTCCAATATGAAATGGAAGATGGTCAACTTCGAGGAGCGCTACATCAACTTCCCCGCCAGCATTATGAAAAGCAACAAACCCTTTACCATGCCTCTCAATGATCAGGCCTTCAACATTGTGCAGGTTTGGTATTCGCTGGCTAAGAAAGACCGAAAGTACAATCCGGAAGAGTATGAAGATATCCCACTGAAGGAATGCTATGTCGTACAGAAAGAAAAAACGGGAGGCAGGTACACCGTAAGAGGTATGCAAACGATGTTCAACAGGGCTAAGAAAAAAGTAGGTATTCCTAAAACAATTAAGTTTCACAGCCTACGGCATTCGTTCGCTACGCACCTGCTTGAAAATGGAGCCGACATTTATTCGGTGAGTAAACTCATGGCGCATTCCAGCGTTCAGGTAACGGCAAGTTTCTATGACCATACCGATGCCCTCAACTATCGGAATGTGGCAAACATGATTGGGACGTAAATCAAAACTAAGTTGATTGAAAAGGGGCGACTTGGGTTAAGCTGCTTTTTTTGTATCAATGGGCCGAAAAGTACGTTCATAAATTTCGATTCTAAGGCTCGATCTTTTATTCAGTTAATGGTACTTATTACCTTCCGGGCGTACATAGACGTACTAACACCGAGTCATAAGATATTTACTTACAATATCTTATGGCTTTTGTGTTTTTGAGGCCGGCCAACATACGGCAAACATTTTCACTTAAATGCACTACTTTGCTTTATTAGATCTGTTTTGCTCATTAACTAATTACTCATTCTTATAGGGTTGATATTGCTCATCACTCCATTCTCTCTCAACTTGTAAGGTAGTATGAGTAATTTCATACTCTTCGTGTAACTTTTCTCGAATGTCGTATAATAACTGATCTTTATAACCTCCAGGCATAACCAAATGAGCCGTTAACGCCGTTTCAGTGGTACTCATGGCCCAGATATGTAGATCATGTACATTGTCAACTCCCTCAATATTCTCAAGAAATTCCTTCACTTCTTCTAAGTTAATTCCTTCTGGAACGGCGTCATGAGCCAGCTTAATAGAATCACTCAGAAGGCCCCATGCACCATAAACAATCACTATAACAATCACTATAACAATCACTAAACCTAACAAAGGATCGATCCAGGTAACGCCTGTATATTTTATTGCTAAGCCTCCTAACAAAACCCCTAAAGTAACCCCGGCATCTGCCGCCATATGCAAAAAAGCTCCTTTGATATTCAGGTTACTTTTTTGGTCTTTATAAAATAGAAAGGCAGTTCCGGAGTTCACTATCAAGCCCACAACGCATAAACACAGTTCATTCCGGATTAAGTGTTTCGGATTGGCTTTTTGATACTTTGAAATCCCAACAACAAGAGGAGCGGTAAAACTGCATAGGGGATTTGTTGAGGAATGATTGGCCAGCTTAGCACAAAGATAAAAAGTATAGCTGTATACATAATCTTAAACGTCTTATAATGTGCTGAAATTAGTTTACTGTCTATAAAAGATAATATGAAACCGAAGAATGCAGGAGCAGACCATAGGATATTCCAATTCCATTTGGTTGAGGGATACGAAGAAAAAAGCCACAATAAAAAGATCAGCACTCCAATCAACCCAGTTACCCCGAATAGCAACCGGTCGAACCAAAGCCAGAATGCCTGATTTTTTCTATAGAAAAACCCGGCAAGCAGGCTTGCAAACAGTAGAAACCAAAAGGTTAAGGCAGGACTAACACTCGTAGGACTCATGACGGCCTGGTTTTGGGGAGCATAAAAAGTCTGTCCAGCAACTAAGGTAATACTTGTATCAGCTCGCTGTATCCGGGCGTCAGAAAAACCCTTTTTTAACAGGTCAGGTAAGAACATGGCCTCCGATCCGGATGGAATGCGGTCTGCGGGAGTACCCAGTAGCAAGTTAATCCCAAATTTTACCCAGGAAACGGATTTCAGGTAAGGATTAATAAACTGCCGAAAACTATTTTTTGCCGGATTTAGCGGCTTTTTAAACCGGAGCGAGTCACCAGCTACCGCTTTGAGGGCCTCATAGACCCGGGTGGTACAATTATCATAGAAGAACTCGTAGGAATAATATCGATTTTCGGGCCGGGCGTTATTCTCCAAAAAATCATACAAGCGTTTGGTTTGATTCTCGGTTAGATTTAAACGCTGTTCAGTAATAATGCGGCCGTCATTCAGATATGCTTTTTTTGCATTTTCAAACTTGTTCACCGAAAGGAAATATTGCAGGTCGCCGAGGGTAAATTTCCGGTAAAAGCCGTTGGTATCAAAATCGAAGGTACCGTAGTTGTAGGTGCGGTCGATGTTGCTGACCGGATCAACGAGTCGCAGCGCTGTGTGACCAAAAATTGTATAGAGTTCATTGCCCGGTGAGGCTGTGATAAGGCTTACCTTGGTCTCAGACGAAAGCTGTGCCTGCTGTGCCCAAATCGGGGCAGTTGAAACCCCAAAAAATATTGCCAGCAGGATGCAGAACATTTTGTATTTGTATATGAAGCATTGATTAACAGTCAAAACGGGCATGACTTTATACAAGCTCAAAATTAGCCATCATGCCGTTGTCTTCATGTTCCAGGTTGTGGCAATGAAAAACGTAGAGTCCTTTTTCGGCATCGAATTTGGTAAGCACCCGCACGGTTTCTCCGGCATCGACGCGGACGGTATCTTTCCAGCCGCGCTCGTGCGGGGCCAGGCTGCCTCCGCTGCGATCCAGTACCTTAAACTGGGTGGCGTGCAGGTGCATGGGATGCGGCATCGGCATCATGGTGCGGTTATTGAACTCCCAAACCTCCAGGGCGCCTTGTTGAACTTTTTGATCCACCCGCAGCATCTCGAAAAACTTTCCGTCGATAGCCGGTCCCTGCATCATCTCCATGGTCAGGTCGATGCGGCGGGTACGGTCGGCATCAGCTTCGTTGGGGAATGAAAGCTCTGTGAGCGCTTGTGGCAGGCGAAAGGAATCTTCTTCCTCTTTGGTGATACGAAATTCCAGGAAGGCTTCGTCATTGGGAGAATTACGTCTGTTTCTACCCATCATTTCCCGCATCCCCCTCCTGTTTTCGGAGCCTCTCATCATCCCTCTCCCGTCCATCATGCCACCGCCATCACCATTCATCATGCCATCCATCATCCCGCCCATACCGTTTCGGGGTTCGGCGGTCATACGAATCTTCTCTCCCACGTTATAGCTGCTGAAGTCCACCAGCAGGTCGGCCCGTTCGGCGGGTGCCAAGGTGACAGACGGTATTTCATGCGGCTGGTCGAGCAGCCCGCCGTCGCTTCCAATTACATAAAACGAGCTGTTATCACTGAAGGAGAAATCCAGAATGCGGGCGTTTGAGCCGTTCAGCAGGCGCAGCCGGTAAAAGCGATTGCTTACTTCGTGGTAGGGTGCTTGCATACCGTTCACGAGCAGGGAATTACCAAAGAAGCCCATCATACGGTCCATCCTGTTCAGGCTGTAGGTCATTTGTCCCCGGTCGTTGATGCGTTTATCCTGAACGATTAAAGGCAGTTCGTAATCACCGGACGGTAAATTGAACGACTGTTCCTGCTCATCTTCAATGATGAAAAATCCGCCCAGTCCGTGGTACACCTGCGGTCCGGTCAGCTTGTCGGGATGGGGATGGTACCAGTAGGTACCGGCCCGCTGGTTAATATCGAAGCGGTAGTTGTAGGTTTGTCCGGGCTGGACGGCATCTTTGGGGTGTCCGTCCATATCGGGCGGGACGATCAGCCCGTGCCAGTGAATGATACTCTCCTGGTTGATCCGGTTTTGGTAGTCGATGGCCAGTGTTTCACCCCGTTTCACACGAATAGTAGGGCTGGGCAGCGAGCCGTTCAGGGTATAGACATCCGAGGCGGTATCTCCGGCCAGTGTTCTCCGGGCGGTTTCGGCAACCAGCTCAAAATCGGTGGCACGAATCTCTTCCGGAAATGCCAGTGGACGGCTAAAGGCATCCTCCGGAAGGATGATGCTGTTTTTCCCCTCCGGGCTACAGGCCAGCAGGGCCGGTGAAAGTGTTGCTATTCCGGTTCCGATACTTGCAAGTCTAAGGAATTCTTTACGTTTCATGACGGCTTTGTATTTAATTTTCTGTGTTTGTTTCTTGTCTAATTTTCAATCCTTTATTCAGGCATTCGCTTCAAAAATTCCTCAGCATCTACGAACCCGGAACAGCAACTTTATTGGACACTCATAGTTTTTAAAACGATGCGTTTTTAAAAATTATCTCTCTGCCAACAATTCCTTAATTCGCGGTTCCAGTTCCTTTTTCGAAACCGCTCCGACCGCAAAATAGCGCAACTTGCCTTGCCGGCCGATAATATAAGTCGTAGGGATGCCCATAGTAGGGCCGTATTTATCCATGACGGTTCCATCGGTATCGATGTACATCGGGTAGGTGACGTTAAACTCCTCCATAAACGGACGTACTACCGATTCACCCTGCTCGTCGATGGAAACCCCGAGGGTGACGTATCCCTCATTTTTGTATTTCTGGTAGAGGTCCATCAGGTCGGGAGTTTCCTCCCGGCAGGGCGGGCACCAGGTGGCCCAGATATTCATCAGCACGACTTTTCCTTTTTGATCAGAAAGCCGGAATGTTTCGCCGCTTAAAAGCGTCACTTCAAAATCTGTAGCCGGTGCCTCTTTTTGGGCGGCATATAGTGGCGCGGAAGCCGGATCAAGCCGCTCCACGCGCTGGGCTGAAGCACTTTCACTTTGTTTCATCTGCTGTTGTGTTGATTCGTTATCCTTTGCTCCACAAGCGGTCAGTAAAATCAGTAAACCTGAAAGTATAAAGTATTTCATAATATCTATTTAATTTATGATTGAACGATTAATTGCCCACGCATTCCGGCGGCAAAATGAGCCATAAACGAGCACACATACTCATATTGGCCGGGCTCTTCCGGGACGGAAAACGTAATTTCTACCGTTTCACCATCGGCAGCCAGGCCGGTATTGATGATGATGTCTTTTTCCCCGCCGGGAGGGATATAGTCGTTTTCGCGGTTGGCCGCGTTGACAAACGCCTGGGCATCGACGCCCTGGTCCAGCAGCACCCAGTTGTGGGACATCATCTCGGGCTGGATCTGGCTCAGGGTCGTCAGGCGAATCCTAAGTTGCTCCCCGGGTTTGGCCTGTATTTGATTCAGCATCAGATACGATTTACCGTTAAAGGTTTTGATAGAACTTCCGGCAGTAAGCCGTTCTCCTGTCTCTTGAACCACAAACTTCATCTGGTCGGTGCCGATGAGGTCAATGGTTCGGATGTTATCGCCGGCAGAATTTAGATTTTCAGAGCTTTCAGAGGCCATATTTTGTTGCTGCTGTTTCCACTCGGTTGTCCTTACGATCTGTCCCGTTGGGGTAATCATCTCTCCGGGTCCGGGCTTTTCCATGGGAAATCGGTTGATGCCGACACCGGGATCCCGGTTGTCCGGCACATAGTGATTATGCGAGCCGTGGTTTACCGCCGTGTAGGGTTTCGGGTTGAAAAAACCCAGGGAATCCGCCAGGGCAAAGCCGGCGGCAATCAGCACCGCTAAAAGAAACAGGTATTTAAGTTTGTTTTTGCATGTCATGGAACACTTCCTTTTGTGGAGTTAGATGAGTAGTAAAACTTTCGTTCCTTAGAACTTGTCAAAATAGGCCACCTGATCCGGTCCATTAAAGAAATATACATCCACCGAACCGGGATTTTCTGCCATGCCCGGAGATTCGGCCGGCATGCCCGGTACGGCAATGCCTTTGGTTTCGGGGCGCTCGTTCAACAACTTGTTGATCGCCCCAACCGGCACATGGCCCTCCACCACATATCCGTCGATTAGCGCGGTATGGCATGCCCCTAATTGATCAGGGACCCCTTTCTGCTTCTTGACGGAAGCAAGAGTATCTGTCGGTATTTCTTCAACTGAGAACCCATTATTTTCCAAGTACGTTGCCCATTTAGAACAGCATTGACAGTTGGGGTTTTTGTACATGGTCACGCTGATCGGGTCGTTTTGGGTGAGAGACGCCTCATCTGTTTTGGTTTTATCCTGATTTTTCTGAGAGCAGGCTGAAAGTCCGATACTTGCAGTTAAAACAAAGCTTACAGCCATAAGAAATTTTGAATAGTGCATAAATATAGAATGATTTATTTGTTAGGATTTTTTCCGTTCGCGGTCCCAGTGCCGGAGGATGGATACGCTGAATCCGGCCATCAGCACAAAGGTACCCAGCCATACCAGCGACACAAACGGTTTTTCTTCGGCCATCAACAATACCCACTCTTCCTTAGGTTTTTCGCTGATGCCCTTAATGGTTAATTCAATTTTTCCGGTTTCCGGCTCTATGCTGGTAAACTGAACTTCAATATTATGTTCCGGAAGTTTGGCAGGAGGTGAATACACCCAGTTTTTTCCTTCTTCAGCATAGAGCACGAATAAAGGTTTGGTGCGGTATGGGGTTTGGTTGGCATCATACCTTATATCCACCAGTGCTCGTACAGCAATAGAGGTGCTGTCGGGAAGCCGGGATTCATCCACGGAGCTGTAATTCTGAAAGATAAACGTATAATTCCCCATCCGAACCGAATCTCCCCGTGCGAGGGAAATTTTCTGAGTCGGCAAAGTATCCTGCTCGGCTTCTTTTACACCCTGAGAGGCCGGCTGCATGACGTTCCCGTTACGGCTTTCCATTATTTTATTGTACTCTTCATTTTTGCTTTCCACGTATGAACTGCCGGCTGCATATAAGTACACATCGCTCAATAATCCGGCTTTTACGTCCACATCCACCGACCACTGAATTTCGTCGGCCGATGACATCGGATACACTTGCGGATATAGGTAGAAAGTGTTTCGGTTTCCATTTTGATTGACGTTTTCGAATTTGATCTTGTATTCCTGCTGGCCGGGCCGATCCTGGTTACGAAGGGTATAGCCCTGATAGGTTACCAGGTATTTGCCGTTAACCATTTTTGGTTCATTGAGCTTAAGCTCCAGAATGTTGACCGGCTGCCAAACTGTGAAACCCTCCTTGTCTGTGATTTTGCCCTCTTTGACAGCAGCATTGTAATTTCTTGTTTGCATATCCAGCAGATTACTCTGATAAGCCGAAGAACCCAGGAATCCCAGCAACAGTACTCCGAAACCAATGTGACTAAGCGTCCCACCGATTAACAGGGGCTTCTTACGGGCCAATCGGAACATGACAAAGCCGTTACCAAAAAGGGCAAACCAGGCCGATAGTAGGTAGATCATGTAGTATAAATCCCGGATGTTTCCAATGACAATAGTGGCAATTGCACCAATAGAGGCACCTATTACCGGCCATAAAAGTTCTTCAGCCAATGATTCCGCACTGTGGCGTTTCCAGAATAAGTATTGACCGATGACAGTCATAATGGCCGCAAGTATAGCCAGCGGCATAGTCCATTCGCTATAAAAACTGATTTCCGGAGGCGTCGGATTCTCTACAAACAATCGACCAATGATGGGAGAGCTGGTACCGAGGGCCATCACCATCCCGATAAGGAACAACACCATGGCCCCGGCAAAGGTCATAAATTCCCGGCTGAGGAACCTGGACTCACTCTGCTGCGAGGGCAAATCTTTATACCGATAGATCAGCATTCCGATACCAGCACCCAGAATAACTACCATAAAAAGTAAAAGCTGATTATATAATCCCAAATCTACAAAACTGTGCACTGAAGAATCGGAAAGCGCGCCCGAGCGGGTCAGAAAAGTCTCATAGACTACAGCCGCGTAGGCCAGCATGGCCAGAATAATGGAGGCTTTCTGAGAAGTAGAACTTTTGCGCTGAATGAGCATGGTATGGATGCCGGCCGTGCCGATCAGCCAGGGAATGAAGGAGGCATTTTCAACAGGGTCCCATGCCCAGTAGCCGCCGAACGAGAGGGTTACGTAGGCCCAGTAACCACCCAGAAAGATCGCAGTAAACAGCGACAAATTGGCCCCGAGCGTCCACGGCAGGGCCGCATTGACCCAGGCGTGGTATTTGCGTTTCCAGAGGGCCGCCATGGCAAAGTAGTAGGGCACGGCCATCAGGGAGAAGCCAAGAAACAACGCCGGCGGGTGAATAATCATCCACGGGCTTTTGAGCAGGTCGTTAAGCCCCTTGCCGTCGGCCGGCACAAAATCGGGATTCGATTGGATAAACGGGGCATTGGGCATGGCCTCAGCCAGGGTTCGAAAAGGAGACGCCCCGATTTTAAAGGCACCAAAATCAAGGCCCAGAATCATTGACAGCAGAAACAGCTGGTTGAGCGTCAGAAAAAACAGTACCGGGCCGTGGTAGGGCTCGCGCACCCATTTCATCAGGCCTAATCCCATAAGTGCGGAAAGCAAGATCCAGAGCATGAAACTGCCTTCCTGGCCACCCCAATAAGCTGAGATCAGGTATTTGAGCTGCAGATCGCTGCTGGTATAATTATAAACGTAGTAATAGTTAAACTGGTGACCAAGAATCAGGTAGATGAGAATCCCTGAAGCGGCAAGAATCAATAGTCCTTTGAGGCCAAACAACCAGTTTGACAGGGTAAGAAATCGTGTATTTCCCTTTTTTGAATACAGGAAATAGCCGATCAGGGATAGAATTCCCGATAAAAAAGCAATGTTGATAAAAATTTTACCGATAGTGCCAAGCATGTAAATTTGAATTAGGAATGAAAAAAAATTAATGAAAGCCGTATTGTGTAGAATATTTTGGGTATTGATTATTTCAAATCAGTTACAGGCCTTGGAAAAGGTTTATGACCTGTTCAGAACGCCGGCTAATTCAGAAAGGTGCTGTTCAGTAAAAAGACGGGCGGGGTGGGATAGAGTAATAAAGTATCCAAGGAAATGCGGTTGAACGTTTCCCGGTTCCTATCGCCAGAATAAAGGGTATGAACGAAACCGGATATCGCCGGCAAAGGACTCATTTGTTTTTTTTCCGGCATCAAGCTTTTGTGTTCTCCAAAAGAATGAGCAGGCAAAGTATTACAGACCCTCTCGAAGGTGCAGTTACCCAGGATATCCTGATCTCCGGCGGCACTGTTAAGTTCTGTATCGCAACAGCCTTCAATCAGAATTCCGGCGTCAGCGGGTACATTTGATTCAACGTTGCAGTAGCCTGCTGCCAGAACAGCCGCAGGCAAAACCACATGGATGCCCAGCACCGTAAGCAGGGCAAATGCCGTTATACGATATTTTTTGAAATCTGAGTTCAACTAAATTACTAAGTTAATTGCTTGAGATAACCCAGCGCCAAGTTAATAATACCTGAGTCATAATAAAAGTACCGTGAACTTATATGATCGCATTGAATTTTTTTCAGGAACGCAGCATGCGCAGCCCGTTTCCGTTCACCATAAACTCGCTTACCTCGTGGCCGATTACAGCAATGGGGAGCGTAAAATAGCCGGTAACGGCGCCAATAATCAATGCAGTAATAACCACAACAGAAAGCCCCAGATTCTGGTTGATGACTCGTTGATTCCGTTTTGCCAGTTTTAACGCATAGACCAGTTTTTCCAGATCGTCTGCCATCAGCACCACATCGGTTCCGGCGGCGCCCATGGCTACACCTACGGCAGCCTCGGCCAGCGCCGGGGCGTAGTTCACTCCATCACCAACCATGATGATGTGTTCATAGCGCTCAGTGAGTTCTCGTATAATATTCGATTTGTCTTCCGGCTTAAGCCCGGCAAACACCTCTTCG
>CERJ01077300.1_pt1 | contig 14794 bp, 16 predicted proteins | sample 530781 | NCBI WGS metagenome assembly CERJ01 (sample SAMEA2620967, study PRJEB7988) | marine metagenome | biome: marine biome (ENVO:00000447); feature: deep chlorophyll maximum layer (ENVO:xxxxxxxx); material: "saline water (ENVO:00002010), including plankton (ENVO:xxxxxxxx)" | depth 30 m
GATGATAGGTTGGCTGAAGATCCGTTAGGATATCTTGTATATAAATTTTCTTCATTTCCTGTATAAAGGAAACTACCTGAAATTTGGGCTGTTCTTTTAGTGCTTTGGTCTGGATGAATTGAATTTAAAGAACCTCTTAAATCTGAAGTTCCATTATCAACATTACACATATTAACTAAATCCCCTGAACTAGAAATAAGTGTTGTTTCTAAATCAAACCCTAAAGCTAACCTAAAATACAACGAATCAAAACTTGATGAGTAAGTATTCCCATCAAACATTTCAGGAGATTCTGCATGTCCTTTTATAACATCGTCTGTTAAATATTCATTATATTCTCTATATTCCTGTAAAGAACCACTAAATCCTCTACCAACAGTAATTAGAGAATTATAATAAAAATCATCTATAATATCAGAGCCAGAAGTAATAGTTGAGAAATCAAAATCACCTGAAGCTGTGTGTTTAATTATATTTGTATATTGTTTTTCTAACCCGTCTGGCGCTTTTTGTAAATCTGTTTCCATTATAAGAGAACCAGAAGAAGGTATTCTAAATGTTAAATTCCACCAATCACCATCAAATATTGGAGCATAAGGAGTTAAACTACCAGACATGACTTCAGTGCCTGAAGGTCCTCCAGTAGCAGTAAATACTACTCTACCATAATCGTAATATTGAGAAGTTCCTCCATTATATGTTCCTGCTGCAGCAGAAGCTGAATGTTCGAGTGTAAAAATAAAACTGAAGTCGTTATCTATTAATTCACCAACATAACCAGGATCAGCGTAACCATCAGTATAATATTCACTATCATTTGGTAAGAAACCTTTTTCCCATATAATTTGATCTTCTTTATATGGTGTTTTAAATCTTAATTCAATAGTTCTTGGTCCTAAACTTTCGATATATTCGTTGTGGGCTATTCTTCCCCCATAACTACTCGTTATAGTACTGTATGTGTCTATACCTTTATTAACTGAAAAGCCATAAGAGTATTTATTGTGAATATAGTAGTTAGGTGATGTTCCTGTCTTTTGTGGTCCACCAAATTCTTTAACTTGTAATACAGTATCTGGTATCCCATAACAATTTATGAGGGCTCTTAAACCACGCTCTGTTCCTCTCGTTTTCAATAAGTAGGGAGCGTTATGATAAATTCTTTTCCAAAGTTCTTTATTATAATCGTTCATTGAGGTTTTAACTCCAGTTACCGAATTTATATCTCGAGTATCTGATATACCTTGATCTTCAACAAAATCACATAAATTAGAAGCACTAACACTAGTTTCTAAAAGATCAGTAACAAAATTATCATCAAAGTTAGCTTTAAATCCATCTAAACCAATCGATTTAAGCGCATAATATACTAAATCTCTACTAATACCTCTGTCTGAAGAGTTATCTGCATCTTTAATTTCACCTATATCATCAATATATGTCCAAATTTGATCAAAATGCTGACCAACCATTTGGACAAATATTTCATATTGTTGGTTATCACTGTTATCTCTAATGTGTAAAGGAACAGTATTTAATAAGTTATGTTGATTTAATTTATCGTATAGAGAAGAAGAATCTAATCTACCACCATAATAATAATCACTTTCAACTTCAGAACCTAACCATGTTAATGCTTCGGTTGATGTAGAAGAAGCTAACTGATAAGGTATAGTATCTGTAGTTTTAGGCCATGCGAAACTTGTAGATTCGAAAAACATATAAGACTCAAAACCATCTAAATTTTCAATTAAATTGTCTATTTTCTTTTCAACTATTTCCTCATTGGCAGATATAAAAGAATTAGAAGACAATGAACTACTTAAATCATTTAATTGACTATTATATAACTCATATAATTCAACCTTATATTTAAAGTTTTTTAACCTCTCAGTAGCAGAACCAAAATGAACAAAATTTTCAAACTCTCTATAATCTATAGCGGGTTTAACTTGTCCCATTTTATTTAACAATCTTCTATAAGATGATGAATTTTCCGATAGAAGTAAATCATCGTATGTTTTATAATCAGTTGGTACAGATAAATTTTTAGTTACATCTATTGTGAAGTTTGGAGGAGCAATGGGAGTAGATGGATCAACTCTTTCAGAAGGTGTGGGATCTAAAGTTACACTAATAGAAAATGAATCCGTAAGTCTTTCAGCTATAAATAAATTATCCCCCACTTCTATATTATCAGGAAGGGGTTCATATAATTTAATATATAACGTATAATTATTAGGATCAGTTTTATTAATAGCTACATTGAGTCCCGTAAATAAATTATTGTTTTTAAAATTTACTACAAAATCTCTAAAAAATTGGTAAGAATTTAAATCCGTTATATAGTTCGTAGCTGCATTTTCTAGGGTTGAATTCCCAACATTTAAATTTTGTATTTCTATTTCTGTCCTTGAGGGGGATATTGTTTTTAATTGAAAATCTTGTGGGTCTAAATCCGCATTTAAAATTAATTTTGGTCTTATAATATTATATCTTACAACATATTCCCCAAAAGAAAAATTATCAAACTGAGAATTTTCAAAAAGAAAAGCCTGAGTATCTATTTCAACTGTATCAAATAAAAATGTTTGAGGAGAGGAAGGTTGTGGGTTGGTATTTGAAGGATTTAAGTCATCTCCTGGGGGGTTAGAGGTATTAGTAATAATATCAGCTTGAGGGTAATCTAAAATAACCCCACTAGAGTCCTTTATATTATAATAACTTTGTAATAATTCATTACCACCATTATAAACATGAGCTTCAATAATATCCTCAGGTTTACCAAATTTAGTATCTAGAACTTGAGTAGAGACATTTTGGGTGAGTTGAGCCCCTTCTAAGGGTGAAGGTATAGTATTACTAGAAGCCATATTATTTAGTTATAAATTTTTTAGATGGTGATCTCTTTTGAGAAGTAAACTCTGTTCTTATTTTTCCTAATTCTCTCTGAGAAATAGTTTCATTTACTCCCGAATTAAGTGCTGAGGTTGCTTGGTCTATTGCTTGATTTAATAAAATCGTAGTTTTAGATGGTTTTTCTTTAAGATTTCTTCCCGAGAAGTCATTATAAGTAAATGCAGGTCCCATTTCTATTTGATCCATAATTTCAGAAGGAACATCTTGAATATATGGTCCATTACTATATTCACTTTTAGATAGTTTCCTGGCTTCGGAATTAGTAGCTCTCACAATAGCTTCCATTAATTCAGAACCTGGGTTAAGTTGTCTCCTTACACCTTTATCCATATAAAAAATAACCCCACCTTCAGGTCTATCACTAAAATCATCGTATCTTAAGAAAGAACCATTAGAAAATATAGGATTCTCAGGATCTTCTTCTTCTAATGCTGCTACTTTTTTCTCTAATTCGTTTATTTGAGTTAAAAGTGTATTTCTTTCGACTTCAAAAGGATCTATATCTAGATATTCTGTACTTCTTTGGATTAATTCTTGATGTGATTGTGTTCCACTATCGGGAATATCAAAAAATAAATCATCGTAATAAACAAAAAACTGATCCACTGTAAGGGGAGTATTTTGAGCAAATAATTCACTAAATTTTGTATCTACAGCTAAAATAAATTGACTTTTATTAAATACTGTTTTATCTATATTTATATTTTCAGACATTATCTTACTACTTTAAAAATGTATTTATCGTCTACAATTTCTGTTCTATCAGAAAATTTTAATTTAAACAAAAATCTATAATATCTTTCCGGTTGCATACCTTGAAAATCAATATTAAAATATGGTCCCGTACTATCGTGACTTATTTTTGAATATTCATCAAACGGCATGACTATTTCTTCTGTATATGCATCCCTAATTGAATAGAAACTTGAACTTGGTATAGCATTTCCTGTTAAATAAATAGATTCTGTTGCAAAGGTTCTAGCGGGAAATTTATCCCTTACAAACAATCTAAATTTTTTCTTAGAATTTCTATTATATATCTCTGTGTTATTTTTTAAATTTAAATCAAATTCCTCTCCTATCATAGAAAGTGAACCTGTACTATATACACTATCATCCCACTTAAATTCTAAAGCAGGTGGATAAATTGTGTGAGTATTTCTTGAAAACCAATTTAAGGTTCCTAAAGATTCTAATGACCTTTCTTGATAATCTGGTCTTTTTACAATAAAACCATAATTGGAAATACTTTCTGAATAATGTTCTACTACAGCAGGAGTTAAATCTAAAGTCAAATCAAAATTATCTACTAAATCATAATTAGTATTACTAGCCCACGCACTCTGTGTATACCATACTCCACCCCCAGCATTTGAACCTGTCCAAGAACCTGTTGTTCCTGTTGTAAATGAAGATGTTGTCCATTGTTGGTCTAAGTTTTTATCAGTTCTATAAACCCAACTAACACCATCCGTCTTTTGTGGTTGATCAGCTGTATGTCCAGTACCATTAGACCATTGTTCAGCCACTGGAAATACTTCAATAGATTGTGTTTGCCCTAAATTAAAATTTTCAGTCGTATATAACTTTAAAGACGCAGTAAAATTACTTGTATTAATTACTGTATTAATGACATCCTGTACATCTGACGTTTTAAATGATATTAAAAATCTACTATTATATATATCGGTAGACGATATAATTCCTTTTTCTAATTGCAGAATTTCGTCTTTACCTGTGTTAAGGTTTTTTCTACTTACTACACCTTTATCTTCATACAATGTAGAATCTTTGTCGGGAAATATAAAATATCTTGCCATTTTTTTAAATTAAATATTAATAGGTTGTAGAAGTATTACTAGAACTATTACCATCTTCTCCACCACTCGTAACAACCTTTCCTCTAATATCAGAGTTAGGGTTTTTTAATTCAAATATCATAGGATCTAAACTAGGATATAAAACCCCATCTTTAAACGCTGTTTTCATATCATATCTATATTTACTATATCCTGCGTCTTCTCCTGTTTTATTAATAAATTCACACTTAGCGACATTTAATACTCCTTTTACCTTATATAATCTAGTATATAATTCACTTTTGATTATTGGTTGGTTTAAATGCATGTCTTCTATTTTATACAAATCTTGAATAGCACTAATACAATTAGATAAAACTTCATTACTATTTTCGTTCGATGCTACACTTATTTCAAAATCTACTCCAAAGTTAATAATATAACCATCTTTAATATTAATAGCATCTGTCATCATTCTATTTTGGTCTAGATAAGTTTTCAAATTTTCTTTTGATGCTTCATTAGATAGAATTAAATTATTATTTATGTCATAAGCTAAAACATATAAATTTAAAGCTAATGGATTATTAATAGTTTCAGTTGAAGTTGGGGTTATTTGTTGATCTTGAGTTATATATGCTTTAGCTATAGAGCCAAATTTAGAAGGCATAGATACCGCCCTTAATAAATAATCTTCTTTAGTTACTGTTCTTTGTTGAGCAGCAAAGTTCATTATAGAGTTTTGTCTTACTTCTTCAATAGAATCCCCCGAGGATCCTCCTGTAGCTGGGTTTGGGTTAGTTACAGCTAATGATTGAGCTGTAAAATTCTTTAAAGAAGTACTTAATTGAGATTCATCCTTAAAATCATAGTCAATAAAATTTATATTTTCTATAGTATTAACGGATGTATTAGAGCGGACTCCACCACCAGATAAATATGTAAATGTTAATGTAGTATTTGTAGGCACCTCCCCATAAGTTCTCGTTAATAAGAAATTTGAAGGATCAAAAGCATAATTTAAACGTGTTAATCCGTTTATTAATCCCGCTCCTACATTATCTGGATTAGGAGTTATAATTTCATCCGCGTTTGATGATATTCCTGAACCAAACATTAATTCTATATTTCCATTTCCATCTTTTACTCTAGTTGCAAATCTTTTTGGTACTTTTTTTAATCTTAATAAACTAGGAGTTTTATTTGAAAAACCTGATAGGGTTTGATCAAATTTAGGTTTATTAGCTATTTCTTCATAAATAGTTTCTTGCCCTAAATATGGTACTTCGTACCAAGAATTCCCATCACTATCAACACAACTAACCATCTCTATAAAATTAGGGTCGTTAAAATTTAACTTTAAAAATTTTTCTATTGAATCTACATCAAATGATACAGTGGTAAGGACTCCTTCTTTAACCTTTCCTTCTTTTTTTAAAATATAATATTTAGGATTCCCCAAATTATCATATTCATATACCCTAGTTTCTGTTGGATTATAACTAGAACTAAACCCAAAATTAACATCCTCAACTAAATTAAAAGTACCACCCCCACCAGTAAAATTACTATTACTTTTTAAATTAAGGGCATACTTAAAATCAGGTTCATAATCTGATCCTATAGCAGGTAATAATTGATATAAATTTACAGTAGCTGATGAAGGTACACTTACTCTAGGAGTATATCCTAATAAATAGGCTGCTTCATATATATTTTCGGTTTCTTGGGCTGTAGTTAGGAAATGCTCTTTTAATTGAGTGTCCAAATAAAAACTAAGAACGTCACCTACATAGGCTGCCATTTCAACAAATACTTGTCCAGGTTGAGAGTCTGAAAAGTCATTAAATGTATTGGGAAAATATACCTTAGCAAATTCTTCTAATTGACTTTTAAAGGTAGTAAAATCCTTATTAAGATATTTAATATCTTTATCTTGTATAGGTCTATCTAATTGATTATATAAATTTGCCATTTTATTGTAATGTTATTTCAAGTTGTTGAGGAGATTCTTCATATTTAAAATTATATGAAAACGTTATGTTTAATCTATTTTCATCTTCTATTATATTTAAATCAACATTAATAATATTAACGTCGGGAATATATATTTGAACTTGATCTTCGATTAAGGATTTTAATTTTTCTTTACTTACATCATTTTCAAATAATAATCTTCTTAACCCTATACCAAAACTTGGGTTTTGTAATCTTTCTCCAGGATCTGTTAGAAATAGATTTAATAAATTAGCTCTAACTTGATCTTTTGTTAAGTAATTTACATTAAATAATTTATCGCCTTCAAAAGGTAAATCTAGACCTATACCCTGTTTAGGGTTTAAGTCAACTGTTGATATAGGTGTTAAAATTCTTGCCATTATGGTCTAAAATTTTTCTTTTCATCCATTGCTTTCATCAAAGCAGAATAATCTTTTTTAAATACTGCTTCTAAACCACTATTCGCAGGTACTTGTGCTGTTGTAGCATTATTACCTACTGTATTTTCATCAACATAATCTGCAACCATACTTGGTTTCATTTGGTCTAAAATAGAAACTGGCTCTTCATTATCACTCATTGATGTTGTATTATTTAAAACCTCGTTTAACATCTTGTTTTTAAGGTTAAAACTAGGTTGATTTTTTGTTTGTGTTGGAGTGGGGGTTTCTCCAATCGTCTGGTTAATTTCTCGCTTAATAGACGCTAATTTACCATTGAATTCTGCATCGTGTGTAATAATATTATTGTCTCTCTGGTTTAAAACTTCATTGAGTTGTTCTTTGATAGGTGTAATGTGTTTTTCAACTGCCATATCAAATTCTTCTCTTACTATTCTTCTTATTAAGCTTTCTAATAACTGTGTTTGTTTCATGATTATAAATATTTAATTTTCTAAGTCCTCTGAAGGAATTGTTTTTACTGTGTATCTTATTGTTTTATTATTATTTTCTTCGTATTCTTGTATTTTTGTTGCTTCCTCTTGATTTTTGTTTTCTTTATCTATTAGTGAGTCTAGTGTTTGATTTTGTGCATCTACTCCTCCATCAACTCCATCTTCTAATGAATCGGCTGGTGGTAAAGCTTCAACCAATCTATCTTTCATACATTTATCCATCATTCCTTTTGAAATATCTAATTTTCCTTGAGGTAAATTGGGTAAACTATTTAATGAAGATGATATTTCTTCAATTTTATTTAATTTGGGTACAATAAATGCAACTTTTCCTGTTATTCCCGTTACAACACTTGAAAATAACTTTACAGTATCATCTGCTGACTTTAATTTATCTTTTAATATAAGAATAGGGCCAACTGGTATAGGAGTTACGGCTGTTGAGGGAATAAAAGCTACTGCACTAACCCCTGCCCTTAATGCAATTATAACACCTTTCAAAGAATCTAACAACTTCGTCATAATTTTAGCAATATCTAAAATAGCATTTAATAGGGCTTTAACTTTATTTATCATAGCATTTAATTTATCAATTAACCCTTTCATTCTATCAATTAATTTTTGAGCCTTATTCATTTGATCTCCTAATTGATTATATGTTCTTTTAGCAGTATTCATATCAGCAGTTCCACATATTCTTTTTTTAATAACATCAGGAGAAGGAATTTTATCTGTAATTTTAGATAATTGTCTAGGCATTGTATCTTGGAGTTTAGTTGCTTTTTTAGGTAATTCCAATATAACATCCTTATTTACTCTATTCATTAAATTATTTACTGCACCTACCATAATTTTATTTTTCTTTTATTAAAAAAACTGATTTAGATTTTATACTCTCAAGTCCTTTTCTCAAATTCTCCATTTCCATCACATAATTAGACATAGCCGCAGGAACTTGAGCAGCCCCTCCTGCTGGAGGCCACATTAAAGGACCTATTTGAGTTATCCATGTATCTAATATCCCTTCTAAAGAAGATATTAAATCCTGTAACCACTGCTCTGTTAAATCCCCCATTAATACGGGTTCACCCTTACTCTCAGCATCTAGGCCTAAATATATTTTTTTAGTATTTATGTGAGTTATGCTCGTTTCATCCTTGTCACCTCCATTTATATGAAATCCTCCATTAGTAGAAAATGAAAATCCTTTATCAGAGTAACTCATTATATAGTCACTCTTAGCATGGAATAATAATCTTCCCGAATCCAATATTACTTGGTCTTGACCTTCTTTACTTCCATATACATTCGCTCCTATTGGTTCTTTCATAATTTACTTTTATTTTATCTCTTTCTTGGACATACAACTGAAAATTTTGTGCTATATTGGGGTTTATTTCTTCTAATTTTTTTTCTTTTAGTTTTACCTCTATTCCTCTTTCTTCTTGTTTTTGGAGATTTTTTTTCTTTAATTTCTTTTTCTTTTTCCTTATCTTCCTTTCTTTGTGATAATTTAAGGTGAATATTTATACACCAATCTCTTACATTTATATTAATTTTGGGAAAATTTATATTTGGAAGAGGAGGAAGTGGAAACCTAATACCTAATTCTTCATGCCCCCCACCACAGTCTTCAAACATTTCCTCTGCTAAATTCTCTTGGGCAAATTCTCCCATATTAAACCCACTAACAACATCATGCATGTCAACGATTTCTATTTCATTTAACAATGCTCTACCAATTGAGGCTTCTTTATATCTTACTCCTTCTACATACCCTTTAAATTCCCCAGTCCAGTTAGTAGGATCATACCCAGCCCTATAAGGTATTGTAGGATCATCACCTTCAGTTGTTAATTTTATACTATCCTCTACAAAATCATTCCACCAATGGGTACCTTGATTAACTGGTTCTTCATTTTCACCATATTCAATATATACTCCCCCCTTCTCTTCATCACAACATTTTCCCGAAAGAGACATAAGAAAACTATACCTTGGATCTCCATCCTGGGTTTCTAAATCATATTCATTTATATATTGAAAATGTCTATTTCCTGCTGCTACTCTTTGTAAAATTGTTTCAATTTCATCTATAATATTTTGATCATCTGAGGATAAAGTTCCATTTCTAACCTTTTCATTATCAATTCCCTTAACTACAAAATTAATACCTCTACCTCTAACGTGATTATTATCTAACCTTTTTCCCTTAGAATTTACAAAATTTTTATAAAATTGATTATTCCCTGCTATAATTTCAATTCCAACATCAGGTAAAAATTCTGAAATCATCATAAAAGCACACGCAGCAGATACAAACATACAATGAGTTATATCACCTGCGTTATCTAACTGTCTCCCTGAATGAAATATATCTCCAGGAATGCGGTCTGCTTGTTCTTGGAATAAACCTGTTTTAGGGTCGGTAGGGAGATTATTTAATACGTCCATAGTTGCCCTTAACTTATTAGCATTTTTTCCTCTCCCTGCGTAATTTTCACCTATTTTTAACCAGTCAACATCATTAGGATAAGTCCCTTGTACCACTGTTGGGTTAGAATCCATTGGAGTAGCTCCTCCTTTCTTTTTAGTAGGGTCTGTCATATCTTTTAAGTTGTTAAGTCATCAATATCTCCTCTAAGAATTGATTCTTCAATAATATTTGTAAAGTATGATATAGCAGTGCTGTCAGATTCATCAAAGAGGGGCTCCATCCCCATATTAGGAATTACGTAATGTTCTGTTATTTGTTCAGGATTTCCGTAAGAATCAGAACTTAAAACTCTTTTAATAGTATATCCTCTATATTTCTTAATTATAGTTTCAGCATTGGAGGTAGAATCTGTAGAGGTATCATTAAAAATGATATTTTCTCCTTCCTCAGCGAATGCTTCATCATTAGTATTAGTAACTCTTACATCCTCATTATTATCTGTTGTTGAAGATTCATTTACAGTAGCACCTACTTCTTCATTAGTTACATTATTTGGGTCTCCTTCTAATTTTTGAATATCATCTTCCGTCGTAGTATTTTTTTCTTCTACCTTAAATGTTTGCATATTTTTACTGATTACATCAATAGAGATTGTTTGACCTTTAGTTAGATAAATTGAGGAATTATCCTTATTTATATTTTCATATAAAAAATTCTTATCACCATTAGTATCCATTTGCCCATTCCTTATTATTGTGATTGGAGAATTATCTTCACCTTTATAGGGAGTATCGATATTAGAATTTCCTAACCTAATAGTATTTCCAAACATTCCCGTTAAAAAAGTATCTCCAGGGGCTGTTATTAATCTATTTACTTCTCCAATTATACTTTCTTTTATACCAAACCCTAAATCTATACCTTCTTCTCCTAAATCATTTATTGAAACATCAGGATTATAATTACTTGTATTAAAAAGATTTAAACTACTAATATAAAAATATTGGGCTGCTCTTGAATCTGTAGGGGCTCTGTTTGGAATAATTAATATTAATTCATTTAATAAAGGGGGAGAAGATATAAAAGAAGATAAAGGGAAAGCAAAATTATCACTTACTTTTTTATTACTTATAACATTATTAAAATCTGTCTCTTTATCATTATCATTTATAAAAGAAAAATATACCCCTCCTAACCCAACATCTGAATCACTATATAATGGAGATTTTTTACTATTTATAATTCCTGTAACTCTTCCTATATGAATAGATACTTCAGATTGTTCTAAAGGTTTTTTATTAACTCCAGGCGAACTATCTTCTTCATTAGTTTCAATATTATATTCTCTACTCATGGTCTTCTTCCTCCTCTTTTACCTCTTCACCATTCATTTCTACTGCCATCTTAGTTAACTGCTCAATTTCTTCATCAGAAAGTAAATCACCACTATCGTTTCCACCCGAATTCATAGCTCTTTGAATAATAGCAGCCATTTTAATAAGTTGTTCATCATTTTTAACTCCTATTTCAAGATATTCTTTAATTAAGGGAACAACACTAATAGCATCACCCATACTCCCTATAAGGGGTTTGAGTTCTTCTATTAAAGATTTGATTTGGCTTTCTTTTTTCTTACTATTTTTGTAAATATCTTCAAGAATACTTGAAAAAGTCTTGCCTTTAAATATTACTTTGTCAAAGTCAGACATATTTTTTGATTATAAATATACTAAAGATATCCTTGTTGAGAATATGATGCGAATTGATCTGCATATATTTTCTTCATTTTCTTGACTACTCGTGTGATAATTGGGGTTTCTTTTTCCTCTAGGTTGGTAATTTCTCGTATGTAAACCCAAAGAGCCTTTTTATTAAATAACATGCCTGGGTTTTTTCTACTTTTAAATACTATAATAAATGCACTGGCTACTTTTTGTTCTTTAGGTTTAGTAAAGAGAGTAAATAAATTTTCATCAAGATAATCTACAAAATAGGAAAAGAAAGCAATAGTAACATCTCTATTAGTTAATACTTCTCCTTCTTTTAAAAGATAATAATCTGTGTCCATTGCTTCTACATCTGCCTTTTTAATAAGTTTTTTGTAGTTTTTAGTATTGTAGTTAATTAAATATCTCTTACCGGCAATTGAAAAATAGGAAAATGCTTTCCCTTTACCTACTTTAAATTTATCTAATTTCTCTAAGAAAAATATTACCATTTCGTGTTTTAAGTCTTCTAGTGTTTCTACCTCAGTATAGTAGAACTTAAATGTATGAATTAAATTCTCAGACATTTTATAAAAGGGGTAATAAAGATGTTTAGTAAATATAGCGTTTTTAGTTTCTTGACAATCACAATTTAAGTAATTTACTAATTCTGCTTCTGTTTCTTCGGTGAAGTAATAATTTTTCTTTTTCTTTTTTCTTCCCCTCTTTTTTGGGGCTGGTGGGTCCTTTGGTAGACTAGGAGAACTAGCATCTGCTAGTTCTTTTTCCTGTGTAGTACTCATATTTTTTATTTTAGTTTAAACTGATTAATATGTTCTTGTAACTTCTTTATTTCATCGAAGTAAAAACCTATTTCATCATCTGATTTAAATGATACTCTTTCATCAATTACTTTTAAAGACTTATCAATAGCATGTATATCTTCATTCATACTTTCAACAAAATCTTCATATTTTTCTAATTTTTTAAGTAAATTCCTTAATAAATAAATACTTAAAGATCCCCATACTATTAATAACCCTAATATAACATATAACAATTCCATTATTCTTCTGTTTTAAAAAAACTATCTATTAAATTTATCGTTGAATCCTTGAAATTCGGATTTACCTTGTCAGCTGATTTTTTCATTGCTTTAGTTGCCCTAACAGCTTTGTCAGCTTTGGATGCGTTTTTAGGTTTATATTGTTTTTTAGAAGATTTAGGAACCGATTCTGTACTATTATTCCACATTTCAAATTCAATCTGAGCAGCCATTTGATCGGCTTGATGTAATAAGATAGGTAAGTGAGTTCTTAATCTAGTTTCTTTCATACTTGACATAAGATAAAATTTATTAGCTTCATCATATAAACCATCATGTAACTTAATTCCTAAGAATTCGTTAACAGTTGTCTTAACTCCTATTTGTTGTAAAATGAATAAAGATCTCTCTGGAACTTTCATAGCAGGTATCTCAGTATTGCATTTATATACCATTCCTAACTTATCAATGTGCCATTGAGAGTCGTTTGGTTCATAAAAGTGTTGATTGTCTCCTGGCAATCCCATTTTACCTAAATCGTGAAATAGAGCCGCGAACACTAATTCTTCCTCAGTGTACGTTGATAGGTCACCACCTGCATCTTCCCACACAGAATATAGTTTTAAAGCATTGTTTACAACGCGAATAACATGATCAATATAGCCGCCTGGAAATGCTGAGTGAAACCAATCTTTAGAAGAGGCAGGCATCATCATAAAACGTTCCTCATGTTCCATGTGGAAATCTATAATGGGTTTACTTCTTTCTTCCCCGATTCTATTTTTAATAATATTGAGGTATGTACCCCAATTTTCTTGAATTTTTTCTGCTGACAACATATTATATAGTTCCTATTTGTGAGCCCATAGTGTCTCGGTTAGCTTTAATAATGTCTTCTAATCCCATGTATAAATCTTTTAACTCATTATCCATAAAGTGTAAAGCTTTATCATTTTCATTTCGTTTAACGAAAGTGTAGATTCTAGCTAATCCAGCATCTAATCTGTCTAGACGATTTATTGCTTGAGTTCTAAATCGATTTTCATAATTTGCATCCATAAAATTTGTTTTTTGTTTTATCGTAAATAATATTTCTTGGGAACCCAAGTTTTCTTAATAAGAACTACAAAAGGGCACACCTAATGGCATGCCCTTTAATTAATGTTATATAAATTAACCTCTAATGTTGGCTAATTTTTGGAATCGTTTAATTGATTCGTTTAATTTTTCTAATTCGTCATCTTTCTTCTTTCCTTCTTTTTTCACTTCTTCTCCTTCATCTTCTTTTTTAGCTTCCTTCTTCTTCCCTTCTTCTACTTCTTCTGGAGCTTCTTCTTCTTCCATTTCGTCTTCTTCTTCTTCGGTTTTTTCTTCTCCGCCTTCTTCTCCATCAAAATGTGCTTTTAATTTCTCATAAAATCCCTTTAGAGAATCCATAAGTTCTTCTTCTCCTTCTTCTCCGCCTTCCATGTCTCCTGCTTCCATGTCTTCTGCTTCTTCTAAATAAGATGGGTGACCTTTTACAGCTGCTTCTAGCTCTTCTTTGATAAGGTTATTTAATTCTCTTCTGTTCATTTGAGTATGTATTAATATTTGCTAATAAATATATGTAAATTTAGGAAAACGTCATTTATTTTAACTTCTTCTTTACTGTTCTACTTTCAGTAATATCAGATACGTTACTGTGGACGTAATGTTTGGCGTGATCTGTGTTTTTTAGGGGTTTACGAATGTTATTATCTAAATAAGGTTCGTTTTTATATCTAAGATATTCATCCTCACCATATATACTCCCCACCATGCCTGTGCTATCTTCTTTTAAGATTTTAGCAATTTCTTCCTTAATAATTTCTATTAATTCAGATTTTTTCATTTTATTTCCCTTCTTTTACGGTAAATGTTATATCCAATGTCGACTTTTCAATGCTTCCTGTTGCAGGAATAGATATGCTTAACTTTTTATCTTTAAATACTAGATTTTGAATATTTAGGCCT
>CERJ01015608.1_pt1 | contig 14777 bp, 11 predicted proteins | sample 530781 | NCBI WGS metagenome assembly CERJ01 (sample SAMEA2620967, study PRJEB7988) | marine metagenome | biome: marine biome (ENVO:00000447); feature: deep chlorophyll maximum layer (ENVO:xxxxxxxx); material: "saline water (ENVO:00002010), including plankton (ENVO:xxxxxxxx)" | depth 30 m
GTTCACGTGTGGCTTATTCCGTTCAAAGGTCTCTTTTGCCATGATACTTCGTTTTTCTTACTTAGTGTTTAATTTCTTTATGATTGATCTTCAATGATCTCTTTAGCCAGTGTTTCAGGCACTTCAATATAATCGTGGAACTCCATTGAGTATACTGCACGACCCTGTGTTAAAGATCGAAGATCGGTTGAATATCCGAACATTTCTGAAAGAGGTACATGAGCTTTCACTACTGAACCTTCCTTGTTGGTATCCATGCTTTGCATGATTCCGCGACGGCTATTCAAGTCACCAATTACATCACCCATATATTCTTCAGGGGTGATAATCTCAACTTTCATTACCGGCTCAAGGATTTTAGGTGAAGCTTTACGCGCTCCATTTCTAAAGCCAAGTTTAGCGCAAAGCTCAAAACTCAATTGATCAGAATCAACATCGTGATAGGAACCATCATACAAGCGGAATCCAATATTTTCTACAGCATAATTGGCTTGAATACCACCACTTAATGCTTGTTGGAATCCTTTCATTACAGATGGAATAAATTCACGAGGAATATTTCCACCTACAACTTCATTGATGAAGATAAATCCATCCTCTCTTGTGATACGATCTTCGTTGCCTTCATAATCTTCGAACTCTTCAATTGGTCCCATTTCGAAAGAGATGTCGGCAAATTTACCACGACCACCAGTTTGCTTCTTGTAAATCTCCCGGTGATCAATTTTCTTAGAGATTGTTTCTCGGTAAGAAACTTGAGGAGCACCAACGTTGGCTTCAACTTTAAATTCACGCTTCAGACGATCAACAATAATTTCAAGGTGAAGCTCACCCATTCCGGCAATCGTTGTCTGACCTGTTTCATGATCAGTTCTAACCTGGAATGTTGGATCTTCTTCAGCAAGTTTTTGAAGCCCAGTAGAAAGCTTTTCGCCATCCGCTTTGGTCTTCGGCTCAACAGCTAACTTAATTACAGGCTCTGGAAATGTGATTTGCTCAAGAATTACCGGGTGATCTTCCGCACAAAGCGTGTCCCCCGTATGTACTTCTTTAATTCCAATAATAGCTGCAATATCTCCAGCCTGTATGTAATCTAAATCTTTTTTGTCGTTGGCATGCATTTCAAGAAGTCGGCCAACTCGCTCTCTGTTTCCAGTAGAAGCATTCAATATATATGAGCCTTTTTCCAAACGCCCAGAATAAACCCGAACGAACGTCAACTTCCCTACATAAGGATCCGTCATGATCTTAAATGCAAGCGCAGAAAATGGCGCGTTTACATCAGGTGCTTTTTTGACTTCTTCCTCGGTTTCCGGATCAATTCCTTTTACAGGAGGAATGTCAAGTGGATTAGGCATAAAGTCGAGTACTCTATCAAGTAATACCTGAACTCCCTTATTTTTGAGCGCGGTACCCAGCATTACTGGAGTAATAGCCTTCGAAATAGTTGCTGTACGCAAGGCCGAGATAATTGCTTCCTCTGAAATCTCCTCTTCCATCAGATATTTCTCCATCAGAGAATCATCAACATCAGCAAGAGCTTCAACCATTATCTGACGATATTCAGCAGCTTTATCTTTCAGATCTTCTGGAATATCTACTACATCGTACTTAGCACCCAACGACTCATCATCCCAAATAATAGCCTCCATTTTAATAAGGTCTACTACTCCCTGAAACTCAGCTTCAGCGCCGATAGGAATTTGAATTGGAATTGGGTTGGCATTTAATTTCTCATCTAAAGCATTAACTACATTGTAGAAGTCAGCCCCAACTTTATCCATTTTATTTACGAAGGCCATACATGGAACTTCGTACTTGTTAGCCTGACGCCAAACGGTTTCAGACTGTGGCTGCACAGCTCCTACTGAATCAAGTACAAAAACTGCACCATCCAATACACGCAATGAACGCTCTACCTCTACAGTAAAGTCAACGTGACCAGGAGTATCAATAATGTTAATTCGGTGATCTTTCCAGATACAATGAGTAGCAGCAGATTGAATAGTAATCCCTCTTTCCTGCTCCTGCTCCATCCAATCCATAGTAGCAGCGCCATCATGAACTTCACCCATACGGTGACTACGACCGGTGTAAAAAAGGATACGCTCAGTCACGGTTGTTTTACCGGCATCAATGTGAGCCATGATACCAATGTTCCGCGTGCGCCGGATCTTCTCTAAAATTTCTGGATCTGTTTTTGTTGCTTCAGACATAATACTTGTTCAAATGATATTCTTTAAAATCTAAAATGGGCAAAAGCTTTATTAGCGTCAGCCATTCTGTGCGTCTCATCTTTCTTGCGAACCGCGCCACCTTCGTTATTGGAGGCATCCATCAATTCTCTGGAAAGACGAATTGACATGGACTTATCATTACGGCCACGGGCAGCTTTAATCAGCCACCGCATTCCTAATGCAGTCCCTCTTTCCTGACGAACCTCAATTGGCACCTGGTAAGTAGCACCACCTACGCGGCGACTTTTAACTTCCACTACCGGAGTTGAGTTCTGCAGGGCGTTGCGGAATACATCGATTCCGGTTTCGCCTGTTTTTTCTTCAATAAGTTCAAACGCCTGATATACAATTTTGCGAGCAACATTTTTCTTCCCATCTCGCATCAGGTTGTTGACGAAACGAGTCACCAGCTTATCCTCAAAAATTGGATCCGCTTGCACATCTCGTTTTTCTGCTGTTTTTCTACGCATGCTCGATTAATCTTAATTTCTTAGTGTTACCCTTTCGGCTTCTTGGTGCCATACAGACTACGGCTCTGGGTTCTACCCTCAACGCCCGCAGTATCTAATGTTCCACGTATAATATGATATCGAACACCTGGTAAATCTTTTACACGACCACCACGGATCAATACAATACTATGCTCCTGCAGGTTGTGACCTTCACCGGGAATGTAAGCCGAAACTTCAATTCCGTTGGTCAAACGTACACGAGCTACTTTACGCAATGCCGAATTCGGCTTTTTAGGCGTAGTTGTATAAACGCGAGTACAAACACCACGCTTCTGCGGACAATTCTGCAACGCAGGAGCAGTTGTTTTACTTACTTTGCTTTTTCTACCTTTTCGTATGAGTTGTTGTATAGTTGGCACTGTTCATATGTTTGGTTATTGCCATCAAATCGAGAGCTTTCAAATATAGGGAAGGTTGCTATACGAATGCAAAATATTTATCCGAATTATTTCCTTAATTTCTGAATACCCCCTCAAACAGGGTCATTTCATCAAAATATTCACAAAATATTGGTCTTTTTTAGATAGACTGATATATAACTTTATATCACTTGAATTTAACCGATTTAGCCAATTTAAGTACCAAAAGACTAGAGGCCCTGCAGTCAGAAGGTGTTCATTCTGCAGAAGATCTGCTAAATTTTTTCCCCCGCAGATATCTTGATCGTAGTAATACTCAAAAAATGAAGGTCCTTCCCGGCTCAGGAGAAGAAGTTACGGTTGCCGGAGAAGTGGTTTCGGTTAATATGGTGGGGTATGGAAACAAGAAAAGACTGGAGGTCACTCTGAATGATGGCACCGGCACCGTTAAAGGGGTATGGTTTCGCGGGGCAGGTTATTTTAGCAAGTTTTTCAAGAAGGGGGAAACGGTTGCTTTCTTTGGTCAGGCCAAACGGTATGGCAAGAATATCAGTATTGCACATCCTGAAGTCGATAAAATATCATCAGCAGGAGACCTGGATGATTTTTCAAGGATCGTCCCCATTTATCCCGGCAGTAAAGCATTAAGTAAGGCACGCATCAACAGCAGCATGATCAGCAGCTGGATGAAAGAGATCTTGTCTTCGGAGCAGATCAATGAATTTCTGCCCGGCAAACTTCTTTCTGAAATGAAATTCCCAGAGCGCATGCAAGCCTACCGGATGATCCACTTTCCTGAGTCTCACAATCAGCATAAAAATGCTTTGAACCGTTTCAAATATGAGGAGTTGTTTTTATTTGAGCTTAGTATGGAGAAGATCAACTTCACCGTAAAAGAACGAGCAAACGGGCATGTGTTTAAAGAGATCGGGAATTATACATCTCGCTATTTCAATGAGCTTTTGCCTTTTGAGCTTACCGGTGGGCAGAAATCTGCCTTGGCTGAAGTCAAACAAGATGTGCGCTCCGGAAAACAGATGAATCGACTAGTGCAGGGCGATGTGGGCGCTGGCAAAACCATCGTAGCCATTGGCGCTATGCTGATGGCTTTGGACAACGGATTCCAGGCTGCCTTCCTTGCCCCGACTGAAATTCTGGCTGAACAGCACTACCGAACACTTTCTGAACATCTTAAAGAACTGAATGTGAATGTCCGTTTGCTCATCGGTTCACAAAAAAAAGCCCTGCGGACTGATATTCTTACCGATGTGGAGGGTGGCAATGCACAGATCGTTGTGGGAACGCATGCCATCATTCAGGAACAAGTTCGGTTTCACAATCTTGGACTTGCGGTTATTGATGAGCAACATCGGTTTGGGGTGAAGCAAAGAGCGGACCTACTGAATAAGGGGAGTCATCCGCATATGTTGGTAATGAGTGCGACTCCTATCCCCCGCTCATTGGCAATGACGGTTTATGCCGACCTGGATGTTTCCGTTATCAAAGACCTGCCTGCGGGTAGAAAGCTTATCAGAACTGCTATTCGCTCGCAGAAAAAACGAGAAGATGTAATGAATTTTGTCCGGCAGGAAGTGGAAGACGGCGGACAGATATATGTAGTATATCCGCTGGTGGAAGAATCGGAGGCGCTGGATCTAAAAGATGCCACGGCCGGCTTTGAAAAGCTTAAACAACGGTTTCCTGAATTTAAGATAGGTTTGCTTCACGGTAGAATGAAAACCGAGGAAAAGGAAACAGTCATGAGAAAATTCATCGATCATGACATTCATATTCTCGTTTCCACTACCGTGATAGAGGTGGGAGTAGATGTGGCCAATGCATCCATCATGGTTATTGAGCATGCTGAGCGATTCGGACTTTCTCAGCTTCATCAACTCCGCGGGCGCATTGGCCGAGGTGAACGGCAGAGTTACTGCATCCTGATGCCGGATGTGAAAGTGAGTAAATCCGGTGCTTTCCGACTTAAAACCATGGAAGAGACCAACGATGGATTTCGAATTGCTGAGGCTGATCTGAAATTACGCGGCCCCGGAGATTTCCTAGGAACCAAACAAAGCGGGTTGCCCGATTTCAAGTTTGCAGATATAGTGGAAGACCAGTTCCTGCTGGCTCAAGCCAAAGAAAAAGCGAAATCAATATTGGAGGCTGACCCTGAATTACAATCTCCGGATCACCAAAACCTGGCCAGGGTATTTGCTCCTTACTTTGAAGAAAAGGTACAATTTTACGGAATGGGGTGAAATATACTCTCAAGATTCTCGGCGTCAATAAGTAATTCTGATCGCAAACCACTTCACGCGACTCTGGAGAGACGCGCTACATCTCACTTTTACAAAAAAAAGGCGCCCTGAAGAGAGCGCCTTTAAGTTTTTTATAAACTCGTTCTTTTAGATAGAACGATCTGTGTCGAACTCTTCCAGGATCTGCTTGATGCGATTCAGGAAAGCCCCGCCGTGTGCACCGTCAATAATTCTATGATCATAACTCATGGAGAGATACATCATATGACGAATGGCTATCACATCTTGTCCATCTACTTCTCGGACAACCGGGCGTTTTTCGATCACTCCCGTTCCAATGATCGCAACCTGTGGCTGATTTATGATCGGTGTTCCCATCAGGTTTCCTACACTTCCGTAATTAGTGAGGGTGATAGTTCCGCCAACCAGATCGTCAGGACTTAGTTTCTTGCTGCGGGCTTTGTTTGCAACTTCGTTCACTGAGTTTGCAAGGCCTACCAGGTTTTTCTCCTGAGCCTTCTTGATAACCGGCACAATTAGTCCGCCTTCGCCGCCTTCACCAAGGGCTACCGCCAAACCGAAATTGATATCTTTCTTCAGGTGGATCTCATCCCCAACAACAGAACTGTTGATCAGCGGATACTCCAGCATAGCATTGATGATGGCTTCCACAAACAGCGGTGTGAAGGTAAGCTTGGTTCCCGTTTTCTCCTGGAAAGCCTGCTTATGAGCATTTCTCCATTTCACCATGTTCGTTACATCCACTTCCGCAAAAGTAGTAACGTGTGCTGATGTCTGCTTGGATTTAACCATGTGCTCAGCAATCATCTTGCGCATGCGATCCATCTTGATCACTTCCACATCACCAGAAGGACTGTGTTTAACATCCAGCTGACCTGCAGAAATGGATCCATCAGAAGACTTCCCTGACGATGGCTTACTAAGACCGCCACCAGAAGAGGCTGCTTGTTTTTTCTGAGCCGGAGATGAAACCTTACCGGCTTTCTTATCTTCTACATAGGATAAAATATCTTGTTTGGAAACACGTCCGCTTTGCCCGGATCCCTCGATGCTTTCCAATTCTTGCTGAGAAATTCCCTCTTCCTTAGCAATAGAGCGAACAAGTGGAGAATAAAATCTTCCGTCACTGCCTACGCGCTGAGGATCTTCTCCTTCTGAAGTTCCATTGGAGGCTGAAGTTTCAGCCTGCTGACTTGCTTGCGATGAAGTTGACTCTTTCTTCTCCTCTTTTTTCGGAGCCGGAGATGAACTTCCTGCGGATGCCGTTGCTCCCTCACCCGTTGCTATAACAGCAATGGTCTGTCCTACTTCAATAGTGTCATTTTCTTCTGCGAGGATCTCAACCAGTGTCCCTGATGCCGGAGAAGGAACTTCGCTGTCTACTTTATCGGTGGAGATCTCGAGCAGGGTTTCATCTTCCTCTACCTTATCGCCCACCTGTTTATTCCATCCAATTACAGTAGCCTCCACAACCGACTCACCCATCTGAGGCATTTGCACCTCAATGCGCTCGCCTTCGTCTCCACCACCTGAAGCAGCAGGAGCAGATTCTTCCTGTGCTTCCGATTCCTGATCTTGTTCTTGCGATTCTTCTTCAGCAGGCTCTTCAGTTTCAGCCTCATCAGATCCACCGGAAGAAACATCACCGGCAGCATCGGCATCGGTCTCAATTATGGCGATCGGTTTACCGACTTCGATCACGTCCCCTTCTTCAGCTAAAATTTCTACGAGAACGCCGGCTTCGGGAGATGGCACTTCCGTATCCACTTTATCGGTGGCTACTTCGAGCAGGGTTTCATCCACTTCTACAGTGTCTCCCACACTCTTACTCCACTCAATAACTGTGCCTTCCATTACCGATTCGCCCATCTGGGGCATCACTACTTCTACCTTCGCCATAAAATTGTATTATTTAAGTGCTCTAAAAGCATTTTTTTGAAGATTTATAAACGGCTCTAAAGTTCAGGATAATTCCAATTAGTTCAAAATAAGTATCGTTCCTTTAATTTTTGGAAAAGCGCTTTTTTACGCTCTTTTAAATTACACCCCAAAACTCTTGCAAGATGGTCGTCCGACAAATGAACCTTAGACAGAATATTTTCTGAAAAAAGCTTGGGGCGAAACTTCAACCCAACGAACAAATCTTTTTATAAAATAAAGAAAGTCCTTGTCGTCATTTGCTCGGGTAATTCCGGTCACGCTAACTAGATCACCGCCCGGTCAAATGTATGAAGTGTTAGACGAACAAAAAGAACAACTGAACATCCGTATTAAAGATGATCGGGGAAAAATCATCTGGCTTCCAAAATCTCATTTCGAGTTAGTGACTGAGGCTTAATCACGATATCTTTCTTTTCTCCATATTGACTGATCACATTTTCATCAAACGCCATCTTCCGTGACTACCTCTTATCAAGAAATCAAACAAATTTGTTTACAGAATCAGCAACTCACTAAGCGACTAATTGATGAGTTTCTGCTGTATTATGCCGCCGACCGTTTTAAGCTGTATCGTGAGATGAACAAGGCTTTTGCGCGTTACCGCCATTTCACAAAGGATGCTCCCGAGTCGTGGATCAATACCATGAAGGGGCAATATATCGCGCATCGTATTTTTATGGAAGACGGGCTGATCAACCGGTTTATCAATCATCGCGCATTAGCTCACCTGGATGAGGAAGAGATGGCTTTTCTGCGAAGAAATCAGGCGAACCCGTGGCGATTTTCGTTTAGTGAAATTATTGATAATCCTGCGCCTGATTTTTTTGAGATAGAGGATGTTTTCACCGGAGAAAATCTCCTTCTTTACTCGCCGTCTACCTCAGAAATATTACAAGATCGTGATCCCCTGCTATGGTTTAACTTGCTTAGCTACAATGGCTCTTGCTACGAAAGCTATGGCGTCATTAACCCCTTCCAAAGTTTTGAGCCGGAAGATATCCTGTTTTATGCCTCGCAACTAAATCCAGATCAATGGATTGAGAATCCCAGTAAGCTGATGGAATTGGTTAGCAAAGATCCGGTTCCCTATATGCTTTTATTACTGAAATCGGAATTGCCCCTGGTTTTTCAAGGAGACGATCAATTTGTGCAGAATACCGGGGAATTTCTGGATGATAGTTTTGAAAGTTCCGTTCTCAAAGATGCTTTTACCATTGAATATGCTCACGATGTCTATCGCCTTTCACTAAAGGATCGGAGTGAATTTCCGCATTTCAGCGTGGCTTATTATGATGAAAGTGAACAGCTCTTGTTTTTATCGGCGACCACCGACCGTGGGTATGATGCTTTGGTGGATGCCTTGAACGACTGTGGCTACAATCTCCCCTATAACCCTGATTTCAGAGTGAACACGGCGATGATGAACACGGTTCAGGAAATCCTGAGAAAGGACATCAACCTGAATCCCTATGAAGATCTTTTTAAGAAGATGGACACCAAAGAGTCTGGAGAAGTGGACAACCTGAATAATATGCTGGCGGAGATTCTGCCAGATCTGAACGCGGGATTAAAACCGGATGCAAAAAAATTAGCCCAACAATTTAATGTAAATGAAGAAAATGCCCGGGAGCTTATTGATGAGCTTTGGAAGAAGTATGGGAATTTGTAGATCTAGCTACTTATTACAAAACTTTTCAGGCACTTTAAAAGCCTTGTTATTCAAACAATGCGAGGCTCTTTTTATAGTTTAACTCCTCGTGCACCTCTTCAAAGTCTTTTATATCACCAAACCATTTCATCGCTTCAGCTTTTCCAATGTTCGTTAGTTTATCTAACACATAAGCATGCCAGCTACTAAATGGCCAATCATTCAAATTTCTGGTAAACCCATGATGAATTGGGTTGTTGTGAATGTAAGCTATTAAGTGGGTGAAGTATTTTTGGGAGTTGATGAGTTTTCGTTTGAAATTTGGAATGAATAGACTGCCTTTCCGATCGTATTTTTTATTGAAGGCCTGAGTGTATCCATTTAAAAGATGAGAAAATTGCCTGCTAATTACCGAAGGAAACCCTCCAAGGGTTTTGAACCCTTGGAGGGTTGGGTCTTTTTTCCTGTTTCGAATAAATTCCAACACCTCTCCCTCCCCTTTCACCCGAACCATTAAATGCAGATGATTCGGCATTAAGCAATAGGCAAAAGTGCCAACCACGGGGTGAATATGATGGAGGTATTTCTTTAGGAAATAATTGTAGTTCTCTTCGCTGCGAAAGAGATTCTCATCACCATTGGCATGCGTCCAGATGTGATATGTGTTTCCTGATTGAAGTAAAATTTGATTTTTCGACATTGCTTTAAGGGTTAGATCTTTTTTCGAATAACACCCCTTACTACAAACCTGATGGATTTTTGAAACCCGTCAGGTTTAACTATTTCAGGATGGTTTAGTAGGTAAGAGCGCCCTCAAGCCAATTCCTTACACTTTCATACAGATTTTCCTTGTTCAATATTCGATGTTCTCCGGGGTTTGTCCTCACTTCTGATTTTATTAACTTCGTGATTTAGTCAACCAGCAGTTAACAACAAAGTCTTGGCATTATGATATCAGAAGAATTACAAGAAATTATTGATGAAACGGAAATGAATATGCATGAAGCGACTGCTTTCCTGAAAAAGGAGCTTTCTCATGTCCGTGCAGGAAAGGCCAATCCTGCTCTCCTGGAAGGGATTAAAGTTGAATATTATGGATCTCAAACCCCTCTTCAGCAGCTGGCTAATGTGAGTGCACCGGAACCGCGATTGTTAGTAGTGCAGCCATATGATCGTTCAGCGATGGAAGATATCGAGAAAGCGATCATGTCGGCCGGGCTTGGTCTCAACCCAAATAATGACGGCGAACGTATTTTACTTCCGCTTCCGGTCTTAACTGAAGAACGTCGTAAAGAACTTGTAAAACATTCTAAGGATATTGCTGAGAAAGCTAAGATCAGTATCCGAAATACCCGCCGGGATGCGAATGACTCCATCAAGAAAACAGTAGAAAGTGAATCCCTCTCCGAAGACTCCAAGTTCGAAGCCGAGGAAAACATTCAGCAATTGACGGATAAATACACGGCCAAAGTGGACGAACTCCTCGAGAAGAAAGAAAAAGAAATAATGACTGTGTAGGTGTTTCGGGTTTCTTGATTCCAGTTGCGGGTTGTTCTTGTCAGTTCATCTCTTATTGCCTTTTATCAACATATATTCATGAAAAGTTATACGGACTTAGATATATATAAAATGGCTTATGAACTGGCGCTTGAGGTTCATGAACTCACAATGACACTCCCTAAATATGAACAATATGAGCAGGGAAGTCAGATTAGGCGTTCTTCTAAAAGAATAAAAGATACCGTTGCTGAAGGATTTGGAAGAAGACGCTATAAGGATGAATTTATTCGATTTCTTATTTTTGCCCATTCTTCCTGCGACGAAACAGTTTCACAACTCAACATGATCAGCGACATTCATTTTAAAGAAAATCCTCTTACCGATTTATTGAACAGATACGATATATTAGGACGCAAAATTAATAGTTTCATCAAGTATATTGAAACGAGCTGGAAAACCAATTAACCCGCAACACAAAACCCGCACCAAGCAACCCCATTAAATGTATATAAGCGAACTTGAATTACAGGGGTTTAAAAGCTTTGCCCATAAGACCAAGGTGAAGTTTGACAGCGGCATTACGTCTATCGTAGGACCGAATGGATGTGGTAAATCCAATATTGTGGATGCGCTGCGCTGGGTTTTGGGTGAGCAACGGCCTTCCCTGCTTCGTTCTTCGGCAATGGCGAATGTCATCTTTAATGGAACGGCTCAAAAGAAAGCCCTTGGGATGGCAGAAGTCTCTCTCACCTTTGTAAATGACAAGGGAATCCTTCCTATCGAATATAGTGAAGTGACCATCACGCGCCGGCTGTATCGTTCCGGGGATAGTGAATACCTGATCAACGGGACTACTTGTCGGCTCAAGGATATCATGGAATTATTCATGGATACCGGGATGGGGTCTGATGCCTATTCGGTGATCGAGCTGAAAATGGTGGAAGAGATCCTGAATGATAAGAACAACGATCGCCGCCGTTTGTTTGAGGAAGCCGCCGGAGTAACCAAGTACAAAGATCAGCGCAAGAAAACGATCCGGAAGCTGGAAAGTACACGTAAAGATCTTCAGCGGGTTGATGACTTGTTAGTTGAGCTTCGCAAGAAAGCCCGATCTCTGGAAATTCAGGCCGAAAAAGCAGAGAAGGCAAAGATCTACAAAGATGAACTCGAACTCCTTGATAAAGCTCTCACCCTGCACGATTTCAACAAGATCAAGGATGAGCTGGAGCCGCTGAAAGAACGCATTCAAAATGCGGATAAAGAGAAGAAAGAGATCACCAAAGGCTCAGAGGAATTAGAGGAAGCCGACGAAAAAGCCCGTGCGGCACTCATCGAAAAAGAACGACAGCAGGCGGAAGCACAACGCCGGGTAAGTCAGCTGCATAATGCCATTCGGGAGGCAGATACCAACCTGCGGATCACCCGGGAAAAGATCGAGAATGAGAAAAAGGTGATCACCGAGTACTCAAAGGACATTGAAAGTGGTCAGGAAGATCTGGAAGAACTGACCGAGTTGTTGGAGTCGAGCCGGAATAAGCTGGAAAGCTATGACGATGAGATGGAGAAATCGCGTAAAGCGCTGGAAGATTCCAAGAAGAAATACGGACAGATCCAGCAGCAGTATAATCGCGAACGCAGCGATCTGTATGAAATTGAAGTAGAGCTGAGTGCGGCCAATAATGAATTAAACCAGCTGCAGACCAAGCGGATCAAGATCGAGAGTCGGCTGGAAAATACGGAAGGCGATCTCGAACGTATTGATGATGAGATCACCGACCTGAACGACGAGATCGAGAACATGAACGGTGAGCAGGGACTCATCGAGAAGAAGCTCGACAAGCTGGTAGTAGAACGGGATGAGCTGGAAGAGGAGCTGGAAACATCCCGCCAAAAACGAGAGCAGTTTGCCGACAAGCAGAACGAGATCAAAGACGAGCTCCGCACCCTTCAAAGTAAAAAGGAGTCGCTGGAATCTGAGATCCGTCTGATGAATGATCTCGCTGCTTCCAACGAGGCATTTCCCGGAAGCGTGAAGTTCCTGATCGAAAATCATCGTTTCGATTTCAAAGACATGACTACGGTGTCGGAGATCTTTGATACCGATCAGAAACATGCCGTGGCGCTGGAATCGGTGTTGGGTGATATGCTGAATTTCGTAGTCGTCAAAACGCTGGATGATGCACAGCGAGCCGCCAAAATTCTCAAAGAAAATGATAAAGGCCGGGCCACTTTCATCCCGTTGGATCAATTAGCAGCTACCTATCCGGTAAAAGATGGAAGCCTGTTTGATGAGGTGAAATCAAAGCGAGAGTATTCGGCCCTGAAGCAACTGCTGCTCGGAAATGTACTTGTTTTTGATTCGGTTGAAGAAGCCTACAAAGGCACTAAAGGTCAGGATGACGCGGTTGGAGTGACTTTTGATGGAGAAGTTGTTACCGATAACAAATTCTTCCAAAGTGGAAGTAAGAGCAAGAATGCTGGCATTCGGGTTGGACTGAAGGACAAGATCGAGAAGCTGGAAAAGGAAGAAGCGAAAGTTTCCAAAGAGATCGGAAAGCTGGAAGATTACCTGCAGCAGATCGTGGAAAAATATGAGAAGCTCGATATTGGAAAGCTGTCTCAGATGCTGAAGGAGAAAGAGCAGGAAGTTCGCCGGTTGGAGCAACAACAGCAGAGCTTGAGTTCCAAAGTATCGGTGTATCAGAAGAATATTGGTGAGCTGGTGAATCGAAAAGATCACCTGAAAAGCAGCGAAGGAACGGCTCAGGAAGAACTCAATTCCATTCAACCCAAACAGAAGGAATTACAGCAAAAGATGCTTGGGCTGGATGAGCAGCAGCAGGAGAAAAAAGACCTTCTGGAAACCCTGGAAGACGAACGCTCTATCGCTCAAAGCCGCTACAACGATACACAGCTCAAACATCAGGACCTCAAGAACAAAGTGGATAACCTGGAGCGTGATGTACAACGCGCGGAGACGGGCATCCAGAATGTGAAAAAGCGGATCGAAAACCGAACCCAGCTCATCGAAGAAAGTAAGGAGCGAATTGAAGAGCTGACTACGAAGACCAAAGAGCTTCAGGAGACCATCACCGTAAAAAGTGAGGCCAAGAAAGAAGCCGATGAAAACCTTGAAAAGGCAGAAGAAGCTGCCGCCAAACAGCGCGGCAAGATCAACGAAATTGAGAAAGAGCTGAAGGAAGTCCGCCGCAAGAAAGAGGTGAATATGGAGTTGGTCCATCACTTGGATATGGCACGCGAGAAAATGGAGATGCAGTCGCAGGCGCTGTCCGATCACATTTGGGAAACTTACGGCATCCTGATGAAACAGGTGACCGGCGAACTTCCCGAAGATAAAACGCCGGAAGAAGCCAAAGAACGAATCAGCTGGCTGAAGCAGAAATTGAACAGCATCGGGGAAGTGAATCCGCTGGCCATTGAAGAATACAAAGAAGAGAAAGAACGCCTCGATTTCTACGAAGAGCAGATCATGGACCTTGAAGAAGCCGAAGAGCAGCTTCTGGAAACCATCGATGAGATCAACGAAACGGCTACCGAACGATTTAACACCACTTTTGAGCGGATACGAACGAATTTCCAGCAGGTATTCAAAACCTTGTTTGAGGAAGATGATTATTGTGATCTCCTGATAGAGCAAGATGTGGAAGATCCATTGGAAGCCCGGATTGAGATCAAAGCGCAGCCGCGCGGTAAACGTCCGTCGGGCATTTCACAGCTTTCCGGTGGCGAGAAAACACTCACGGCAATTGCCCTTCTATTTGCCATTTATTTGGTGAAACCATCTCCGTTCTGTGTGCTTGATGAGGTTGACGCTCCCCTGGATGATGCCAACATCGAGCGCTTTGCCAAGATGATCAAGAACTTTTCAGAAAACACGCAGTTCATCATTATCACCCACAACAAAAAAACCATGAGTAAAGCCGAGATGATGTACGGCGTGACTATGCCGGATACCGGCGTTTCGAGATTGGTTGGGGTGAAATTGGATGAAGTGGAAGATGTGTTGTAGAACATCGAACATCCAACAAGGAACATTCAAGGTAGAACTTGCAGCAACCGACTCGCTCCTGACGCTCTGCGTTGGAGCGGATGATATAACCCATAGTGAACCCCGCCGGGGTTACATCGAATCCTATTTCGCCAAAGGTTGATCTCGTTGCGAAGGTCCATCTTCGCAACGCAGTCCGGGAAGCTCCGGCTTCCAACTTTCCATGCATTCCACGAGACCTTTATTTTGTACCGACAAAAGAAACAACCCCGAGCAGTCGGGGCGGCTG
>CERJ01017089.1_pt1 | contig 14660 bp, 16 predicted proteins | sample 530781 | NCBI WGS metagenome assembly CERJ01 (sample SAMEA2620967, study PRJEB7988) | marine metagenome | biome: marine biome (ENVO:00000447); feature: deep chlorophyll maximum layer (ENVO:xxxxxxxx); material: "saline water (ENVO:00002010), including plankton (ENVO:xxxxxxxx)" | depth 30 m
GTTTTCCGCGCTGAAGGAATGCCCGGTCGTCTCATGCTTTTCCCCGCCCTGCACGATAAACTTCACACCTGCCGTTTTATACAGTTCGGCATTTTGTGCGCCGAATTTTTTCGGAGCACAATCCACCACCACATCAACGGCATCCAGCAAATCATCCAGGCCTCCGGCCGCCGAGATATTCTGATTGTCCATCGCTTTGCGGCCTTCGTCTGTATTGGCAAATATCGGATATCCTTTGGCGGCTGCGGCTTTAATTCTCCAGTCGGCGGCTACATCACCGATACCCACCAGTTCCATATCTTCTTGCAAGGTTACTGCTTCCGCCACCCGTTTTCCGATGACGCCATATCCGTTTACGGCTATTTTGATCTTTTCCATTGTTGTATTTTTTAATTTTACTTGTTTAATTTTAAAATTTTCTTACGCTCCTCAAACTCTTCGCGTTCTATCTCTCCACGGGCGAACCGCTTTTTTAGAATATCCAGTGCATCTTCATTTGGTTCTGTTTTGGGCCGGTAAGGAACAATATCGAAAGTCACCAGCAGGACGATGGCTATAAAAATCAGCCACCAGATCCAGTGCATTCCTATAAAATGATGATCAAAAAACATGGTTTTTACCTGTTTATTAAGTATGTCTGTAACGGTCTTATAATGGACCGTGCGTTACTACTCGCATGATACAACAAGAGGGCTTAAAACAACCTTAAATTGGGAATGCAAGTTTAATGGTGTCCATGATGCGTACCCGGTTCGGTCTGATTCAGCAGGTGTGCCAGCTCTTGCCGTGAGACAATTCCCACCAGTCGACCGTTTTCGACAATCGGAAAGATATGTTGGTCCGATTGATGAAATTGATCGAATAACTGATCCATCGTTGCGGATGGGGATAACGTATGGAGCCCCTCTTTAACCAGGTTGATGACCGGATTTTCGAAATGTCCCTTTTGAAGTTCTTCAATAATTCTTTTATAGGAGACGATACCGACAAAACGGTCTCCGTCTGTAACCACCATTTCAGGTTCGCGGCTTTCCATGAAGGTGCTCGCTACCATGGAAACCGAAGCAGTGTGGGATATGGCTGGGTAATCCGCTTTCATCAGGTCCCTGGATGTTATTTCCCGTAAGGCTTCTTGCCTGGATACGAGGTTGGCCTCTGCACCAGCTCCCAGGAAAACGAATATGCCGATGAACAGTAAAAATGGATTGTAAAAGAGACCAAACAGGATAAACCCCATAGCCAGCAGTTGTCCGACCGAAGCAGCCACCCGGGTGGCTTTGCTTCTTTTCATCTTAAAAGCAAGCAGCGCTCTCAGTACGCGCCCTCCGTCCATGGGAAAGGCGGGAATCAGGTTAAAGACAACCAGTATGATATTGATTACGAGTAGATCCGCCAAGAAATTGCCGCCCGTTACGCGGTGGCTCAGCTCCATCTCTGTTTGTTCAAAAAACAGCATGAGCAGATACAGACACACTACTATAGCTACATTTACCGCCGGACCTGCGATGGCCACCGCCAGTTCTTGTTTGGGATCTTCGGGCATTCGTTCAAGCCTTGCCACCCCGCCAATGGGCAATAAATTAATATCCTGCGTTTCGATACCGTATCGTCGGGCTGTAAGAGCATGGCCGAACTCATGCAGCGTCACACAGGCAAAAAGGGCCGTCAGGAACAACAAACCCATGGTTATTTCAAAAAACCCGTGTCCCTGTTGCAGGTGCATCCAGGAGAGCCAGATGACCAGAAGAATAAAGGTCCAGTGAATGAAGACCTTGATACCCGCCGGTTTTCCGATATAAAGTGACCATTTCATGGCAGTATTCCTTCTAATTTTGATGATTTATTGCAGATCCTTGTTTCAAAATGTTGTTACCCGATACTTCTGTAATTGTTATGATGAGGACCCGGATAGTTTTTGTTACTAACCCGAACCGGACATTCCTGTGGCTGGAGATTGTCTGGTATGCGAGCCAGCTTTTCTGCGAGATTGCGAAGCAGTGTTTTTAGTGTTTCCATAATAATATGCATCAACAGACTGATATTTCAGGTTCTGAATGTAACATACAGGCCTTTTGCTGAAATAAAGCTTAAACTTGAGAATAACCTGTGAATTATTTTTGCCATGCGTTATCCTGCAATCGGTCAGGCAGGATTCAGCCTGCGCCAGCGCCAGGTGAGGTGTTCGTACAGGCTGGACCAGTACATACCAAAGGTAAAGGCAAAAAGATACTCCTCCAGCGGGATGCCGGTGATCACCACACCGGACAGCTTCTCAAGTGTCCAGACATGTTCTACGTAGTCAGGAAAGACTATATTCAGACTGGTAAAATAGATGAAATACAGCCCAGTAAACAACAGGCCACTAATCCATATTTTTCGCGTTAGATCGGCCCGGCAGATCATGGCCGAAACTCCTCCTGCAAACATGGCAACTGATCCGCAATAAATATGATTAAGCGGTGTAAACAGGGCAAGTATGAGAAAAACGACGGGTGGAGCAAACAAGCTCAGCAAATGAAACCGGTGGCGTTTGTGCTTACGATCATGATCCGAAACGCTAATGGTAGTAACCGGAGTAATCACCTTGTACAGCACCGCTCCAATTCCACCGATGGCGAACGAAAAAATAAGGCTCTCGATATCAAAACCGGTTTGCGCTGCCAGATTAAACATGGAGGGAGGCGTCCAGTATTCGGGCACAAAGAGCGGCTCGGATAGTCCCATAGGCATCGTCCTGAGACTTACCTTTAGCATTTCTGCCCTGATGGGCTTTTTATAAACGAAGATGATTCCCCACAACAGTAGGATGAGTAGGGACCATATAAGCCAAACGTATTGCATATTCATATTTGGACAAAGTTTTCAGGGGCAGGGAAACCGTTACTGCTCTTCTTCCTCACCTTTGCCGATATTATATATAGCCGCAACCAATGCCCCAATCAACTAACCGAGAATAAACGTTTGAATAATGCCAAAGAATGCATCCAGTGGCGGGACGTTCATCCGAATGATCGGTCCTACATCCAGTCCATGCAATAGACTGTTAAAGAAGAAAATAGTCCCCTATCTTCCCACTTCCCACCGAAACCATCAGGATAATACAGCCGATATATAGAATAGCGCCGGTAGCGCCAACAGCCAATCCCATTTTTTTGATGTTTAGCGTTTTCATAGTGACCTCTGATTTTAATGTTGGTGACCTTGATGCTTGGATCCTTTGCGATGGTGATTCGCCATTAATAAATGACAAGCAAGCATGGCTACAATTGCTAAAGCGGTCGTTATCCCCTTATTTAAACCAAGTGACGGAGCAATAAATAGAAACAAAAATACGGCTCCGCACCCGATTATCATCCACAAAATGTGCTTATTCATTCTTTTAATAAGTGTTATGGGATTTAACTTCTCATGTAAAGGTACCTCGTTAAACTAATGTCAAGATACCTTATTGGTGATGGCTGACTATCTATTCAATTTGATCAGTTATGATGCTCTTGATGGTCACTGCCATTTTCATCTGCGTTATTCATGCCCTGAGAGTCCATCTTGTTGTCCTGCTTCATATCCATACACGGCATTGTCATTGAGGAGTCGCCCTTCATTTCCATCATTTTGGAGTGATCCATATTTCCGTCCATCTTCATGGAGCCCATCATTTTTTGCATCATCTGCTTACGCATTTCGGGGTTTTGCACCATCTGATCCATCATCATCGAGCGCATGGTAGAATCCTGCATCATTTCCTGCATTTGTTGTTTCTTCTGACTCATATCCGGGTGTTGTTGAGCAAAGCCCATACCTACAGAAAAAAGTATAATAGTCAGTGTTAGGGTAAGTCGTTTCATAATTAGGATAGTTTATATTTTGTGATTTTTAGCTTTTAAAATTCTTCTTTAAAAAAGGATTTCAGTTCCTCTTGTACCGTCTTTTATGCGTACCGCTTCTTCAATTGGAGAGATAAAAATGATTCCATCTCCTTCTGTTCCAGTTGTGGCCTTCTTTTGTATGATATCCGCAATTCTAATGGCGTCATCGTCGTGAGTGACTATTTCAATCTTCACTAGTTCTGCATGGGGGGCTGGAAAGTCTAACGAACCATGTTCCTTAGTGGGATCAATATATCTACCGGTTCCTTCACCTCTAAAAACCAGCATACCAATTACTCCATGGTGCCGTAATTCTTTACAAATTTCTTCAAGCAAAATGGGTTTGATTAAAATTTTTAACAGCTTCATGGCATTGAGTTTTGTGTTAATGACAGGATGAAACACTAGTAAAAAATTCTTTAGTATTTCATCTGATTCCATAATAAGAACGCTTGCTTAAATTAAGCTTAAATGGATGAGAGCGAACGGAATAGAATTTATGGCATGCGGCTTTCATTCTGTGAAATGAGAATTCTACAAATGTATTTATTGTCTTTAATCCCTGATTTTGTTAGGATAAGCCTAAATTAAGTATGTAATACATGATACAACTACAGACTAAGACGGTACGACAGGGGATTAACAAAGCTTATCTAAAAGTAAATGTGAAGCGGGCCGATCTCGATGCCTTTAAGGAGAAAGCCACGGCTTATTTGAATAATTTGGCTCAGGCTGAGGGAAAAGATGAAGAACATCATAAAGCCTATCTGCGTGACTTCTTAAAAGATACATTTTATTCCAAAGAGGAGAGGTTGGTAAACACCAGCAGGAATGTAGATTTGGGCATCTATTCCGGGAAAACAACTTCGTCAACTTTAGAAGTCATTATCGAAGCTAAAAAACCGGATAATACCCGTGAGATGATCTCTAAGGATGACCCTAATGCGAAAGCGCTGCAAGAGGCTTTGCTGTATTATTTTGAGGAACGGGAAGCTGGAAATGAAGATCTCAAACAAGTGGTCATCACCAACTACACAGAGTTCTTTTTGTTTGATGCACAGGAGATTGAACGGAATTTCTATTCCAAAAAAGCACTGGTTAATACGTTCAATCAATGGAAGACAGATAAGAAGGTATCTTCCAATACGAAGTTCATGTATTCCAAGTTCGGGGAGTTTATTAAAGATTCTGATGCCAACCTGAGTGCAGTTTATGTTGATCTATCCAAGTTTAAGAAAGACCTGGAAGTTCCGGCTTCGGAAAAAGACGACAAAAAGCTGATTCCACTCTACAAATTATTCTCTCCGGAACACCTGGTGAAGAAACCCTTTGCCAACGACAGTAACTCGCTCGACAAACGATTTTATAATGAGTTCCTGCACATCCTTGGGCTGCAAGAAGTAAAAGAGAAGGGGAGCCGCCTTATTCAGAGACTTCCCCAAAAAGATCGGCAATCAGGGTCATTGATTGAGAGTACGATTGATATCCTTAAGTACGGTCAGCATATGAGTGAAGTTCGTGAAGCAACCGTACAGTATGGGGATGAGGAAGACGATCAATTATTTGGGGTGGCCCTGGAGCTGGTGATTACCTGGATGAACCGCGTGCTATTCCTGAAACTCATGGAATCGCAGTTGCTGGCGTACCACAATCACGACCCGAAATTTAAGTTTCTGAGCTACGACAACATTGATGAGTATGACGAGCTGAATAAGCTGTTCTTCTGGGTATTGGCGCTCCGAAATGACGAACGAAATGAAAACATACAGAAGAAGTTCGGACATGTTCCTTATCTAAATTCGTCCCTTTTTGATGCCACTAAATTGGAGCATTCCACCATTCGTATTTCAAACTTGGATGATAAATCCTTGATGGATCTGTATTCAAGAAGCGTACTCAAAAAAGGAGCTAATCCTCCGGAAGGCCCGCTAAATACACTGGATTACCTGCTCCGGTTTTTGGATGCTTATAACTTCAGTGCGGAAAGTTCGGGCGGTATTCAAACCGAGGACAAGGCTTTAATTAATGCTTCGGTACTGGGACTCATTTTTGAGAAAATCAACGGCTACAAGGATGGTTCGTTCTTTACGCCCGGATTTATTACCGAGTACATGGCTCGGGAAACCTTGCGGAAGTCGGTGCTGGATAAATTCAATGAGGCTTTTGGTTGGGACTGCTCCGAGTTTGACGAGTTGAAGCGAAAGATGGAATCGGTGGAACTGGAAAAAGCCAATGAGGTTGTGAACTCCATCACTGTTTGCGATCCGGCAGTGGGATCGGGACACTTTTTGGTTTCTTGTTTGAATGAGTTGATTGCGATTAAGTCGGAATTGAAGATCTTGTGTGATCATGAGGGCAAGCGCATTCCGTACCTGGATATTGAGGTGGAAAACGATGAACTGGCCATTGAGCATGAAGGAGAGCTGTTTGAATATAAGTTGAACCATGAATGGAAGAATGGGAAAGTCATTAGGAAACCAGCCGGAAGTGATCGGCAAAGGGTCCAAGTCGCCCTCTTCCACGAAAAGAAATTCCTGATCGAGAACTGTCTGTTTGGAGTGGATATCAATCCCAACTCAGTGAAGATCTGCCGGTTGCGGTTATGGATTGAACTGCTGAAACATGCCTATTACCGGTCTGATGAAGACTACTCTGAACTGGAAGTGCTACCCAACATCGACATTAACATCAAACAGGGGAACTCACTGGTGAGCCGGTTTGAACTGGATGAAGACCTCAGCTCCATCTTTAAGAAAAGCGATCACTCACTGGAAGATTACAAACAGGCCGTCCGCAGCTACCGTGAAACGCGGGATCGCAGTGAGAAGCAGCATCTCCAAACCCTCATTGACGACATTAAAGCCGAATACAGCGAAAGTTTAATAAATAATAAGCCTATAAATAGAAAATTAAGCGATGCAAGGGCTAAGTATAATGCGCTCGTTAATCAGCCAGATATGTTTGGTAAAAAGGCCTCAAAGAAAGAGATAGCAAAGGCTAAGAAAAAAGTAGCCAAGCTGGAAGAGCAGAAAGCCGAAGAGGAAGCAGGGGCCTTTTACCGCGAAGCCTTTGAATGGCGCTTCGAGTTCCCAGAAGTATTAGATGAGGAAGGGAAGTATAGAGGATTTGATGTGGTGCTTGGGAATCCGCCGTATGGGATAAAATTCCCAAAAGATTTAAATAATTATTTAAAAACGAAGTTTGTCACGAATACGTGGAGAGGGGAAAGTTATTTAGCTTTTATTGAGTTGGGTCAGAACTTATTAAAGACTTATGGCAAACAAGGTTTTATAATTCCTGATACCCTTTTGAACCTTGGTTTTACCAATGATCTACGAAATTACTTACTCAATAACACACATTTGTTTGAGCTTGTTTTATTACCCACTAATGTTTTTGAGAATGCAACAGTTGATACCATTTTAATATTTGCAGAGAAAGAAATATTAGAAGAGTTAGATGAATCTGATGAAGTGAAAGTAAAATTCTATTCAAAAGACTCAATTATTGATGATCTAATACATGCCGAAAAAGAGTTTTTTGTACAGCTTAAGTATTGGAAAGAACTACAGAGTTTTAATCTTTATTCTGATGAAGAAGAATTAAGAATAATTTTGAAGTTAGATCGATTTCAATCTTTGGAAAAAATTGGGTCTGTTTATTCTGGAATTAAAACATATGAGGTTGGAAAGGGCACACCTCCTCAAAAAAAAGAAACGAGAAAAAACAAACCATTCACTTCTGATGAAAAACACTCAAAGGAATGGTCTCCATTCTATGATGGAAAACATATTGGAAGATTTACTAACCATTGGAATGAGAATAATTGGATTAAATATGGAGAGTGGCTTGCCGCACCAAGAGACCCCGCAATATTTGAAGGCGAGAAGATATTAGCACGAAAAATAGTATCGGACAGACTTATTGCTACCTATATACCTGAGAAGTCGTATTGTAATACTCTTTTATTCATAATAAAGCTTGAATCAGAGGAATTTACATACAAGTCTTTACTTGGGATTTTAAATTCAAAGCTTATAGGGTGGTATTACAGGAAGAAATTTCAAATAAATCCAGAAGATACATTTCCTCAAATTCTGATAAGAGATATTAATCAGTTTCCTATCCCAGAAGCAACAACAGAGTATAACAATCAAATTGAATCTTGCATTAATCAAATTCTAACTGCCAAAAACGAAAACCCCGAATCCGACACCAGCAAACTGGAAGCCGAAATAGACCGGCTGGTGTATGAGCTGTATGGCTTGAGTGAAGAGGAGATTGGGATTGTGGAGGGGAGTGAATGACTTCGAATAAGAAATATAAACTAGAGTATTGGATTGATTTATCAATTCTAAATAAAGAAGATTTTGAAAAAGAAATCTCAAATAAATTAAGTCGATTAGATATAGAAAGAGAGATCACAGAGAAAAGGAAATTTTATTCGTTAAAAATAAAAGGTGATAAGCAAAACGTTGATGCGTGTTATGACAAAATTGAATTTGAAAGGGAAGGAGTTTTTCGTGCAAATGATGAGCTTGGTGATGAACTAAGAGGAAATGCTTATAAAATCTTATCAGAAATTGAAACCGAACTAAGGAAATTCATTAGCAAAACAATGATTGAAGTTGCAGGTTTTGCTTGGTGGGACCAATTGATTCCTAAAAATTTAAGGGAGAGGGCTATAGAAATTGAAAAGAGTTCTGGTAAGAATGAAGTGAAACTTCACCATCCAATTGAGTTCACCATGTTTGATGGTCTCATTGAAATCGTAACAGCAGAATATACTGAGTGGTCTAAAGAAAAACCGTTAACTGTATCTGATTTAGAAGAGCTACTTAATAAATACGATTCGATAGAAAAGTTGAAAGATGGGTTAGCGAATAAAAGTAAAACAATTTCTATATGGGAGGATGTTTTCTCAAATTATTTTGATGATAAAGAAACTTGGTATGAGCTTAAAGAAAAAATCAAAGATCGAGTTATCCCAATTAGAAATAAAGTAATGCACCACAGATTATTGCGTGTGTATGAGGTAAATCAGTTAGAGGAGTACAGGACCCAATTGAATAGGACTATAAGGGGTGCAAAGCGTAAAATGACAAAAGAAAAATTGTCTAAAGCGTTTAAGAAATGGTCGAGTATTTTTGAGGATAAAATGTTTCAAATTGATCCTGAAATACTAAAGGCAGTTTCAACACCAATTATTCCGCCAGCAACAATTAAGGCTATGCAAGAAATTGGCGTAATTAATATATCAGCGATTCAAAAATTTTTAGAGGCAAAAGAGTTTCAGAGATTATATTTTGAAATTCCTGATTTAAAAACTGGTACTAACGATGGAATTGATGAAGAGGGTGAGAATAATGAAACCGATACTAATAATGATGAAAGTGATACATAATAATAGATTTGTTCCTACTGGTATATGAGTTGTATGGATTGAGTGAAGAGGAGATTGGGATTGTGGAGGGGAGTGTGGCATAGTGTAAATGTAATTTACATGACTGAGTTAATAAATGAATAGCAAACAAATATGGAACTTTATAAAGCAAAAATAAAAGGATTTAAGAGGCTTAGTAATGTAGATATAACTTTAAATGGTAAAATAATTGCAATTATTGGGCCTAATGAAGCTGGGAAAAGTTCTTTTCTGGAGGTTTTAGAACAGATTGAAAATACTAATCCAATTCCGGTGAAATCATTATCAAGAGTAAATCAGATAAGTCCCAATGACAAAGTTATAGAATTGAAGTTTAAAGTTAGTAATTCTGAGAAAATTAGAATAAATGAGTTTGGGGGTATTGGTGAACCAAGTTGGTATATAATTGAAAAATCTGCGGATGGAAATATTATCAAAAGGGTTTATCCTAAAATTGAAAGAGATTTAGGAAAAAGAGATGAATTAAAAGTTCGAATATCTAAGGCACTAAAATATAATTTAGTTAAGAGTACTTTTAATTACACATACAATGTTCAAAAAAAGGATGAGAATAATAAACTGATTGAGGTTAAAAAATCAGTCAAGGAATACCTCAAAGATTTAATCTCCATTTTAAGCACTGAATCACAAAATTTAAAAAGTGTTGATCTAAGTTATATTGATAATATTATTGAGGTATTAAATAGTGTTATATCAAAAATAGGTGATAAAAGAAAGATCAGCTATTTGGATGAACTAGTAGATTCTATAATAGAGCAAAAAAGATATGAATCTGAGAAAAATCCAGAAATAAGAGCAATAGAGTTCTTGGAAGATGAAAGACCTAGAATCCTACCTTTTAGTGAAAAGGATAGAAATCTATCGTCTGAATATGATATCAAAGTTTTGAGAAGTGAATTACCTCGACCTCTGCAAAACCTTTTCGATTTGGCTAAAATAAATTCCTCTGATCTTAATAAATGTATTCAGCAATCTGAACATGCTAAAAGGCAAGAAATTCAGGAGAGTGCAAATATACTTTTAAAGAAAAAATTTACGGAAAGTTGGGGGCAATCAAATGTATATCCAAAATTAGAATTAGCCTCAGATGTAATTAGAATATATGTAGGTGAATCAAAAGGCTATACTGAAATAGCAGAGAGAAGTGATGGGATGAAAGCATTTTTTGCTCTATTTGCTTATTTATCAAAAAGATCTCTAAAGAAACCTCCAATTATATTAATTGATGAAGCTGAAATGCATTTGCACTATGATGCACAAGCTGATTTGATAAGAATGTTCGAAAATCAAAAAGAAGCTGGAAAGATTATATATACAACTCACTCAGCCGGATGTTTACCTAGTGATTTAGGCACTGGAATAAGAGTTATGTCTCCGATTATTGATGAGAATAATGTTGATACAAAAGAGAGTAAAGTTTATCAGAGTTTTTGGCATTCTGCACCAGGCTTTTCTTCTTTATTATTTGCTATGGGGGCAAGTCTACTTTCATTTGTGCCAACCAGAAGAGCTGTAATAGGAGAGGGACCTACGGAAATGATTTTACTTCCTACCTTATTGCGCCAAGCCACGCAAACTGAGAATTTGAATTTTCAAGTTGCTCCAGGATTGTCTAGAGTTGCAAATTCTGATATCAAAGATTTAGACCTTGAGGCTCCAAGAGTTGCTTATTTAGTTGATGGTGATAGTGCGGGTAAAAATTATAGCAAAAACCTAGAAGCCAATGGAGTCGATAAATCATTAATTTTTAGTTTGAAAAATGGATATACATTAGAAGACTACGTTGACAACAAGCAACTTTTGAGAGCTATAAATGAACAGCTTAAAATTCATCATGACGGGCGTTATGAAATGCAAATTAATGATTTAAAATCTCCCAATGTGATGAAGTCAGTGAAGGATTGGTGTGAAAAGAAAAATATCAAAGAACCAAGTAAGGTAAAGATTGCTGAGACTCTAGTATTTTTTAAAGAAGAAATAATAGATAAAGGAAAGGCAGGAGATATAATACGATTACATAAGAAAATTTCTAATGTATTGTTTAACTGATCTTACAATGGTTGGTTAGCTACTGCTACCCCATTCATGTTTGTGGAAAACTCCGTCTAAAATTTGTTTAAAAAGAATCTTAATTCGGTTAGGATAATTAAGTACATTCGTATAGATCATACATATAACCAGTTACTGGAGCTTGAGGAATTGTAATTAGAAACAGAGTTAAAGTTTGACAGAACAAGAAAAAGAATTGGAAGAATACAGATCAACTGTTCGTGAGATGCGGGATTATGCCCAGGAACAGTTTGACAAACTAATTGTGTATTTGTCCAGCGGGGGATTGATCTTAACTCTGGGCTTCGTAAAAGACTTAGTTGATCTCGAGGAAGCCATTTGGAAGTTCCTTATGATAGCTTCGTGGGCAGGTTTTGTTATATCACTTCTGCTAATCCTATTGTCCCATAAATCCGCCATTAAAGCGGGAACTCTTGAGTTACAAGGAAAGCAAACCGAAAGTGATGAACAGGATGTAACAACGAACCGATTGAATAACTGGTCATTTGGGTTTTTAATCGCAGCTATAACCGTTTTTGTAATATTCTTCACCATTAATCTATGAATCATGGCTAAAATGCAAAAAACACAACAGACAGTCCCTGTAAAGAAGGGGAAAACTAAACATCCAAGACCATCGGCAAGTCAAAGTAAAAAACCACCCCAAAAATGAGCGATTCAAAGAAAAAGAAAAGCACCCCAAAGTATCAAGAAAAGAAAAGAGAACAGCAGAATAGTAAAACAAAACCGCCTCGTCCGGATGTTACAAAGACAAATCCTCCGAAGAAGGATTAGGGAACTTGCCCTCGCCACCGCGCTCCGCTCCGTGATGCCCCATAGAGGCTCCGCCTCAAACAAATGGTATTGTGTATGCTTTTCTATCTATGGATAATTCTGTTCAGGATTTGTTCAAAAAGAATCTGAATAGAGGTTGTAATATTTACTACATTTGCATGTCATGTTTATAGGTAACAATCTTTTAGTGTATTCAATCAAAAAATAAACCTGTCAATTACTTGACAATTATACTAATTTAAGTGAACTTCTCGTTTCAAATAATACCCTTCTTCAAAGGGAAAAGAGCAACATTCTATACCATACTTATAGAAGGGGAAGAATTATCTGAAGGTGATAAATTTTTAGATAATGACAGAGTGAATCAAAACAGGCATTTTGCTGACTTGAAACAGGTATTATTCAATTTAAAAGATAAGTACGGTGCACGGCTTCAATTTTTTAAAGATGAAGGTTTACCCGGCGACATGGTTAATGCATTATATGTACGAAGAGGGAACTTGCGCTGGTACTGTCTCCGTTGGAGTAATCAGATGGTGATATTTGGAAATGGAGGAGAAAAAAATGTGCGAGCTACCCAAGACGATCCTTTTCTTAAAAACGCAGAATATGGCCTCAGATGGGTGAATCAATGTTTTGAAAAAGCAGTAGAACGAGAAGAAATTTGGGTAACGTTAGATGGAGAAATTCAAGGTAATCTTGTGTTTAATAAAGAAGATTACATAGATAGGAGGTAAGCATGGATAAAAAAAGAACAGAACAAATCAGAGCGGAATTTGAAGCTATTGAATCTCCCAATGCGAGATTCATAGACAACCAAATGTATATTGCTGCGCAGGTGCAAAATTGCCTGGAACGAAAAGGATGGACGCAAAAGAAATTAGCCGAAGAGGCAGGATTACGCCCTAGCCAGATTTCCGAGATAATTTCAGGAGAAGCTAACCCGACACTTAAAACCATATCCGCATTAGAAGACGCATTATGTGAAAATGTAATTGTAGCGCCTGACTTTTTTATGGAAGAATTAGAAGAGCAGGGTATAATTGTTCAATCAATCAGTATGGATACTATTTCGGCATCTTATAACCAAGAGGATGAAGTATCACAGTTTGTAGCGGATGAATCATTTTCATTTAATTTTTTCAATGAGAAAAAAGGAGAAATGGAAGTTGATGCAGCCGAAGACACCACAAATATGAACCCTTTTAATTACCGAAAAGCGAGTTAAATGGAACGTAAAGTAAGCTTTGGTGTTGATGCTTTTAAAGTCCGGTCTTTTAGTTTTTCAGATAATGAGGAAACTCAGAATATTAGAAAGGATCGAATTAATTTTAATATTGGCTTGAAGGTTAATTTTGTCCCTGAGCACAATAAATTTCAGGTTTTTTTAAAAATTGAGGCTCTACATGGAAAACAAAAACCTGTATCACTGGGGGGAATTGAAACAGAAACCACTTTTAGACTTTCAGGAGATTTAGATACAAATGAAAAGGGGGAAGTAAATCTTCCTGATCACCTCATTATTTCATTAATTTCTATTGCCTATTCTACTACCAGGGGAGCTTTATTGGTGAAAGCTCAATCAACCATATTGGCAGACGCTCCTTTGCCAATCACTGATCCTACTTCAATGTGGAATCATTTTAAAGAGAATTACCAGAAGGATAAGTGAGAGACAGCTTAGCCTTATTAGCAACGCCAAACGGGATGATTCGAAAACAAAAAGAAATGCCCCGTATCTGCTATGAAATTAAATTCGTTTCCCAAATGGAACTTAGGACTTCGCAAGGTACAGGGCACTAATTGAATATACTGGTAAGCGTATATTTTGACAAGGTGTTATATTCTATTTTGATCTACATAAAGAATTAACACGTTCTTTATAGCTGATTTTGTTGAATATCTGTGTTTTGGGAAGAACCAGCAACTAAAGCAATCACCCCATACACATATCCAATAGCTTCCACGATAGCCAGAATAATGAGTACGGTTTCGTCCATTTCTCCGGCATTGATTCTTCCGGTTGTAATCATACCAGTTATACCCAAGGTGGTTAGTCCGCTTTTAGCGATATCCTTTCCTTCCTGGGGTGTTTCTTTTCTGAATAAAGTAATCAAAGTTGGTACGGCTTTGAGTGCGTTTCGGAGTAGTTTCTTCATGAGTATCAAGGTTAAGAAGGGATATTTATTTTTATTCACTCCATCTTTCAAGGGACTGAATACGTTGTTCGTGTTTGGTTAGTTCCTGGTCGGTTTTAGTCTGAAAAGACTCAATGGACTCTTTTATTGATTCCAGGTCAACGCCTTGAATTTTTTGCTCCGCCCGAATATTAATCATCAGCTCATACCACCGTTTTATTTCAGCGGTTTGATTGTTGATCGAGTCATAAATGCCGGTCAAAAACAGGCAAATAATGGTCGTAATAATCAGCTCTTTATACTTGCTGAGGTAGTGCTCGTGCCTTGGTGATTTGCTCATAGCGTTGCTCGTAGTCCTGAATGGCTTCT
>CERJ01017088.1_pt1 | contig 14627 bp, 10 predicted proteins | sample 530781 | NCBI WGS metagenome assembly CERJ01 (sample SAMEA2620967, study PRJEB7988) | marine metagenome | biome: marine biome (ENVO:00000447); feature: deep chlorophyll maximum layer (ENVO:xxxxxxxx); material: "saline water (ENVO:00002010), including plankton (ENVO:xxxxxxxx)" | depth 30 m
GCTTTACCTCATCCGGAGATTTTTTGACTGACACCACCATCACTACGACCCCAAGCCCAAATACAAGCAACCCGTAAAGTTGGCGGAATGGAGAAGGTAAGGTCTTGTCAAAATTATAGAAGAAAGGATTGTCATCGTAAACCGGAGATATGTTGAGGGGGGATTTTTTAGCAAAACCCTCCATCGTCATAGATCCCTCAGAAAGATCATATAGTTTTTGATCAAACATGCTCCATTTTATTGTGGAAGTCGAATCCTCCGGTACAGGTAATAAATAGGTGGCTTGTTCCTGGAATGGCACAAAATAGTCGCCCTGATCATATCCCAACCGATGTAGGGCGGCATGCCTCTTTTGCATATCTTTACCTTCAAAGGGTGTTTTTTTAACTACTAAAGCAGGCATGTTATGCTTGGAAACCACATACAAATGATTCATGGCCTGCTGGTTAGAAATCCCTCTTCCCTCAAAAGCTTTCAGGGTCAGCCCCAACAACTTATAGAGTTCAGCATTACCATGTGTTACAAAAATAATTCTACCTTCGGGCGTAAGTCGGTTGAGATAATCACTAAAAGCCTCCACAGTAAAAAGGTAGTTTTCCGTTAGTGCATAGCCGTCGATGCTGCGGCTGCTTTTGGTTACTGGCAGAGCCAGCATAAGGAGGTCATACTTTAAATTGGTATTACGTAAAAAACGGCGCCCCTCATCTATAACTATTTCAACATTAGGTAACTGCGTGTACAATCCACCATTAAAATCCTCATAATCTTTGACTATTTGCACTAAATCCGGATTTACTTCAACAGCAGTGATAGATGATACACCACCGAAAAGAGCTACTAATACGTCCCGCCCCCCACCGGGACCTATAATAAGAGCGCTGTCTTTTTCATTCTCATTTAAAAAATAAAATGGGAAAAATTGCCCGAAATTAGATGTTAAATCACTTCGTAATGTTGAATCGTTTAGCAATGCCTTAAAATTGAACATGGATGTGCCAGCGGCCCCGTCAACATAAATCATTTTTTCATCAGGTAATTGGTCGTTCTCAACAAGAGTTGTTTGGCCGAATGCGCTCCATCGCGTTTCGACAATGCGGCCATTCCCGGAAGAATTATACAGTATCCGGTTGATATCCTTGTTATGGGCGTTTCTGATCGGTAGTATACTTTGCGGGGCTAACCAGATACCGCCTAGCGCCAAAAAAAGGGCACTTAGTGTTAACAAGGTTGTACTCCATCTGACCGATTCTGACGTCATTAGGATGATTGAAGCGGCGGCTAAGACAAGTACAACAAGAAAGGTCGCTGTGGTTGCAGGAACCGAATTTAGCAGAGGAACTGCCACCAGGGCAGCTAATGCGCCTCCGGCAATGTCAAACCCATACAACAGCGAACTCCGCTCCGGGGCTTGCTGGAAAAAGGAAGCAATGGTCATACCGAAAAAAAGGAATGGTATGATGGGCAAAAACAGCACGATCCAAATTACGGCAACTCCCCATGAAGCCGATACCGTCTGCGTAAGATAAAGGATCAGAGCCGTAGCAAAACCTGTGCTCAAGGCTGTGATTGTGGTAAACAGATAGATGCCAAGTGAAGGCCAAATTCTTCTCACTTTTTGTAGCAGAAGACCACCCATTCCTACCCCCAGCATGGCCAGTGAAAGGATAGCAAACACGTAATGATAGCTCAAGATAACCGCAAATATACGCGTCAAGACAATCTCGTATAGTATCATGCCGAATGAGATCAGCGCCAGCGAACATAGGGTACGTATTAGCCGTAGCAAATCTATTTCAGGTTTCCCCGGTATCTCAGATTTATAATTATCCATACAAAGTTTTTATAGCAGCTTGGCTTATTCCTGCAATTGGCAATACCTCAGTCGGTTTTCAATCCCCATTTTTTGTAGAAAAAGTTGTAAATAGGTACATAAACCAGCCCGATGTACGCGCCCCAGGCAAAACTTTCGATAAGCCCGAGGAAAAAACTGCCGACGGAAATCCACTCGAAAGCGGGCAGTACAATTTCCAGGAACTGATGCATGTGAATGCTTTCCGGTGTTACTAAACCATAAATAACACATAAAATATAACTTACCGTCATAAAAGTGCCAACTGCCAAACTAACGATTTTAATGTTAAGCATAGCTTTCCTCCAATTTTGCATATATGATGTTGATGATTGTTTTTGCCATCTTTCTATATTGAAGGCTCAGACGTTTCTTGTTTCTTTGATATATTCTTTTTCTCAAATTCCTGCAAATCATGTTTCAATTCTCTAAAATCGTCTAAGCTTAATTCACCACGGGCATAGCATCTGCAAAAATGGTCCATTTGTTTTTTTAATGACTCCTTTTCAGACTTTCGTCTTATAAATGACACTATTACGATTAATACGAATGCAGTAAGTAGCAGCCACCATAAAAGAGGTATGTTCCAAATAGATTCTAACCACATATGCGCCTCCTTTTTTATTTAATAAGTAATTATCCAGAGGGAGTAAAAGTTTTATCTAATTCAATCATACAACAAAAAGGCCTAAATGAAGCTAAAATTATATAGCTTTCATTTGATGAATGAGAATTTTTTCTAAGTAAAATGCACCTGCCCCGGTCAGGGTACGGATGCATTAGGGGTAAAATCAGTGTTGACAACGCCCGCAATGGGTATGCGGGGCATTTCCAGACAGGTACTGTTCCGGATTTTTAAGGAAAGAGTCCTGGCAAGAGGAACAGCAGAAATAGATTGATTGACCTTTGTACTCCACTTGTGGAGCTGAGGTTGGATCTGCGATTGCCATGCCGCTCACTGGACAAGTTTCATGATGTGCCATACGAGGCCTCCTTTGGATTTTTCATATTTGATATACAATTGGTTTTAATGATGACCGTGACTTTAGTTGGCTCGGCCCTGTATATATTTTTCAGGATTTTCGTCAAATTTATCTTTGCAGGGCGGGCAGCAAAAGTAATATGTGCTACCCCTGTACTCGCTATTTGAGGCTGCATTAATATCTTCAACGGGGTTTTCCATTACGGGGCATGTATATTTTTCTTGAGCCATTGGTAACTCCTAATATGTTTGTTATGTATTACGGTTTTATCCAATAATAATACCCTTCACCTTAAATGAAGCTTAAAATAGAGCAGAAAATTTTTCTCAAAGATGGTTCTGCCCGAAACCGGAAGTTGATGTAAGGAATGTCCAAATTAAGTTAGCTTGTATTTCTCATAACAAAAACTATCGAAATGTAGGTTAGACGGGTAAGGGTTTTAGAAGTTGAAAATAGGTGATAAAAGCGGTACTAATTTCCGGGATAATGGTAAAAGAGGAACTACTACTTTAAGCTTAATTTAAGCTTGTTGCTTATATATTTATGGCCCAATGAAGGGATTCATTGATATAAAAATATTATAAATGCAATAAGATCCGGGAAATATGGACACCTCTAACCAACTTGGTAAGGAAACACTGAACATAGAGGGCATGCACTGTGCAAGCTGCGTGTCGGCCGTTGAAAAATCTCTTAATAAGCTAGAAGGCGTGGAAGAAGCCACTGTGAATCTGGCTACCGAATCGGCTACGGTTTCCTTTATTGAAGAAAAAGTAACGAGTGAAGATTTGAGGAAAGCAGTGGAAGCGGCCGGCTATTCCCTCATTGAAGAGGAAACACAATCCCGAACCCTCAAAATTGAAGGTATGCACTGCGCCAGTTGCGTTAGTTCGGTACAACAAGCGCTGGAAGAGTTGGACGGCGTGCAGCAGGCCAACGTTAATCTGGCTACCGAATCGGCATCAGTTACCTACTCGGGCAATCTCACGCTCGACGATTTTGAAAAAGCTATTGAACGAGCAGGATACGAATTACTAAAAGAAGAGTCAGAGTCCGGCCTGACTAAAGCCGAAACAAAACAGAAACGTGAGCAGGAGAAAATGGACAAGGCCCGTTCCAACATGTGGTGGGGCTGGGGGGCAACCATACCAATTATACTGTGGATGTTTGCTGATATGATCTGGGGCTACACTTTTCTGGGTGACCTGGGATATGAGCTGGGTATGATCGGGCTTTCTTCCCTTGTGTTGTTTTATCCGGGATGGGAGACGATGAAAAGTGCCTGGAAGTCATCTGTAAATCTAACCCCAAATATGGACGTACTGATTGCCATGGGGACATTGGCAGCCTTGGGCACAGGGTTTGTTGCCCTGCTGCACCAATTCGGAATGGCTCCTGCTTTTTACAGCTTCGCCGGCGTTGCTGGTATGATTATGGCTTTCCACCTGACTGGACGTTATGTAGAGACCAAGGCCAAAGGTCGCGCTTCCCAAGCCATTCAGAAACTGCTGACGCTGGAAGCCAAAGAAGCTACGGTGGAAAGAGATGGCGAAGAAATTAAGATACCTGTCCAAGAGCTACAGGCCGGTGACATTATGGTGGTGCGCCCGGGAGAAAAAATCCCTACGGATGGAGAGGTGGTAGATGGTAAAAGCAGTGTAGACGAATCTATTGCCACCGGTGAGTCGATGCCTGTGGATAAGAAACCGGGCGATGAAGTGATCGGTTCTACCATTAACAAAAACGGAATGCTGAAAGTAAAAGCAACCAAGGTGGGTAAAGATACGTTTTTGAGTCAGGTGATCAGGATGGTGGAAGAGGCTCAGGGCACCAAGGTGCCGATCCAGGAATTTGCCGACCGGATTACTGCAGTTTTTGTACCGGTTGTTATCGCCATTGCCATTGCCACTCTGGCGCTTTGGCTTATTTTCCCTGGTTTCTTTGGAGGCATCGCCGAGTGGGCTTCCGCTTTTATTCCGTGGATCAATCCTGGAATGGGGCAGGTTGCCTTAGCATTTTATGCTGCCATTGCCGTACTGGTGATTGCCTGTCCCTGCGCGCTTGGACTGGCCACTCCCACGGCATTAATGGTTGGCTCCGGTATGGGCGCTGAAAACGGGGTATTGATCCGCAAAGGTGAAGCCATTCAGATGATGAAGGATGTGGATGTCATTGTACTTGATAAAACGGGAACCATAACTCAAGGTCAACCAGCTGTTACAGATTTCATTGCATTGAACAGTTTACCTAAGGAAAAACTAATTCATATGGCCGCTTCTGCCGAGTGTGGATCGGAGCACCCGCTGGGGCAGGCCATTGTAGAACATGCCAAAAATCATAACGGTCGGCTCAGTGCGACCGATGATTTTGAGGCGGTTACCGGCAGAGGTATCAGAGCCACTATTGAAGGCCAAGAAATTTTGGTAGGGACAAGAAAGCTGCTTGCCGAATTCGGAATTAAGATAGATGATGCTATCGAGGAACGGATGAGCGATTTGGAGAAGCAGGCAAAAACGGCAATGCTGTTAGCTGTTGCTGGTGAAGCAGTTGGCATTATCGCGGTGGCCGATCCTATTAAAGAAGACAGTATTAGAGCGATTGCCGCCCTGAAAGAAATTGGTCTGACGCCCATTATGATAACCGGCGATAACGAACGTACGGCTAAAGCAGTGGCTGCCGAAGTAGGCATCGAGGAAGTGATAGCCGGGGTTATGCCCAATCAGAAGTCAGACGAAATAAAACGCCTGCAGGAACAGGGCAAAGTTGTAGCGATGGTAGGAGATGGTATTAACGATGCCCCGGCATTGACACAGGCACAAGTGGGTATTGCTATCGGCACGGGAACGGACGTGGCTATTGAATCCGGCGATATCGTGTTGGTCAAGGGAGATTTAAGTGCAGTGGTGAAGGCTGTAAAATTGAGCCATGCTACATTCAAGAAAATTAAACAGAACCTTTTCTGGGCCTTTTTCTACAATGTAGTAATGATTCCGCTGGCTATCTTCGGAATGTTACACCCTATTTTAGCAGAGATCGCCATGGCCTTTAGTTCGATAAATGTAGTTACGAATTCAAGACGGCTACTGAAAAGGAATATACAACCGGATTACTAAATGCTCGGCTATCAATATAGTTTGGTTGATGGATGAATGAATTTTAGGATATGAAGTTTGAGAAAAACTGGACCTTGAATTCAGGTTACCGTTAAACAGCCTCGTTTTGGCCCAGCCTAAAGACTCGTCCTTATGTAATTGCAAGCAGACATCTTTGACCATAAATAATACATCGAATTTAAGTTTCTTTTAAGGCATGCTGTTTTAAATTATATAACAGAATAAGGGAATCTTAAATACAGAATTATGTTACACCTTGCTAATCTGGTTATTCGGTACCGTTGGTGGGTCATTTTCTTAACGTTCCTGATTACGGGAATTTTGGGATGGAAGGCACTTTCGGTGTCTCTCAATGCCGACTTTTCAACCTATCTTAGTCAGGACGATCCGGTCGTACAGGAATACAACCGAATCGGTGATCTGTTCGGTGGTACTGATGTCGGGGTGGTGCTGTTATCTTCCGAGGAGCAGGTATTCACCACTTCAAACCTTGAATTGATCAGTCGCCTGACCGAGGCCTATAACGAAGTTGAAGGGATTTCCTACGTCACCAGTCTATCAAACGTGATCGATTTTAGGGATACGGAATGGGGACTGGAGGTTGGCAAGTTGTACAGCCCTGACAAGGTTCCAACGGAAGCTGCGGCATTAAAGGAATTGCAAAATTATGTGCTCAAGAACGAGCGCTACTCAGGAAATCTGATAACTGAAGATGCTCAGACCGCCGCCATTCTATTGCAGTTCGAAGGTGGGGGAGAAGCGAGTTCCAACCAGTTCAGCACTTCACTGCGTATCAAAGAGGTCACGAATAAAGTATTGGCAACCTTAGATCGGGAAACTGATGCAATACTGTATTTTGGCGGACTTCCGTTTTTGGTTTACAATATGACACTGCTAATAGGAGAAAATTTATCCACGCTTATCCCCATAATGATTTTCTTGTTGGTGCTCGTTCTATACCTCGGGTTCCGACACTGGGCCGGGGTTCTATTCCCGATGATCGTTGTGTCGGTAAGCGTAATCTGGGTAATCGGAATCATGGGCATCTTCGGGCTGGAATTCGACCTGCTGACCGGCATCATGCCTGTGGTTCTGCTGGCTTTGGGAAGCGCCGACGGGATTCACCTGATGAAACGCTACTATGAACTGCGAAATGAAGGGGGTGACCCAACAGAGGCTACACGTCTGTCATTTAAGCAGATGGGGAGGCCCATTATATTGACCACAATCACCACAACAGTAGGATTTGCCTCGCTGTTTGTTTCAAACTTCTCGGTCATTCAACAGTTCGGACTGTTGACGGCCTTGGGCGTTATCTTAGCTCTGATTGTTTCGTTGACCATACTTCCCGCCCTGCTTTCATTCGGTATAGGATTTAAACCCGGTACCACAAATGTAACATCAGAATATCACTTTTTGGATCGTTTCGGATTTCGAGTTTTTAAGCACAAAAAATTAATTCTGGCAAGTAGTTTTGGTATAATTGTCCTCGCCGTGATTGCTATCCCAAGAATTGAAAAGGATGTGGACTGGTCACTGTGCCTGGCACAGGGCAGCGATCCCTATCACGCCGAAATGATGCTCCGCGAAAAATTTGAGGGCTCACTCCCGGTGCAGGTGGTCGTCAACGGCGACATCAAAGATCCGGCTGTTCTTCAACTGATGCACCGTGTAGAACGAAGGCTCAGTACAATCCCCGAAGTGGGTAAACCGAGTTCAATGGGATCGGTTATAGCAGAGATGAACAATGTGATGAACTCCCGGTACCAAGTGCCCGAAAAGGAAAGCGGTGTTTCCAATCTGTGGTTTTTGATCGAGGGTGAAGACCAGATCGAGCGAATGGTTGCTTCGGAATCTGATATGGGTTTGATCCAGGCCAAACTGGGTACCTGGCATACCGGCACATTGGTGGCATCGGTCGACAGCATTAACCGCTATTTACAGACACTTCCAGAGCAGATCAGTGTAATCGACTTGGAAAAATTGGATCCCCAAAAACGGCAGCAGGTGAAACAGACCCAACTTAATCTGGCGATGCAGGAACTCCAGTGGTATTTAAATAAGAAAGGCATAGTTTGGGAGCCGGACGTTGCGGAAGAGGTGCAAAAGAAACTTTTAAATTTCAAGGTTGATACGGTGGTAAAAGGTAACGTCCTGAACCAACTTGACCGTTACATGGCAGGTTCTGAGGCGGAAATTGTTCTCGACGAAACCGAACGATCATTGGTACTAAATGGAATAGGAGACCAATTATTGAGGAAAAGCGATCCCGTATCCACGGGAGAGGTCAGTACGATCCTGATGAATGCATTGCCCGATCTTACAAAAGCGGACGCCGATTGGCTTGCGGGTTCACTGGCCACTATCATTAATACGAATTTCGGTGAAGCCAGGATCCGTCCTGCTGTTGATCTGATATCGTCGATTGCATCCGGAACGGGAGACAATTTCAGAAAAAATGTAAAGGGTATTTTATGGAGTCTCAACGGAAATGTAGCGTTTCTGGATTCAAAACCAGTAAATGAAATCTTTGCAGGAAAAAACCCAGCGGTAATCCGTGAGGTACCGGTTTCCCTGCATCAGGCCGGGATGCCGGAGGTGCTCAAGGGAATGGAGGAAGAGCTGGTTCCCACACAGATTAAGAGCCTGCTGGCCGCTATGCTTTTCGTGCTGATCCTGCTGGCTATCATTCATCGATCTACGCTGGTCGCTCTAATAGCGATCATCCCGATCATGCTGACGATCCTGATCAATTTTGGAGTGATGGGCTACCTAGGCATCGGGCTGGACTCTTTTACAGCCATGATCGCTTCCATTGCCATTGGCCTGGGGATTGATACGGATATCCATTTTATATCCCGCTACCGGGATGAGCTGATAGCCACGGGCGACAAACTTCACGCACTGCAAACGACCATCAAAACAACAGGCATGTCCATTTTGATCAATGCCCTTGCAGTGGGACTCGGATTCCTGGTGCTGCTTTTTGCCGGTGGGCAACACATCCGGCGTTTTGGCGGGCTTACTTCTCTGACCATATTAATAAGTGCCACCTTAAGCCTAACCTTGCTTGCCGTATTGATTGTTTGGCTCAAACCAAAATACCTGATTGGAAAATCAGAGCAAAAATCGAAACCAGTAACTGAAACAAAAAAGCAATATGAGACGGTTTAAATCCATCCTGCCAATATTGATACTGATATTTTATGCATTCCCTTCATGGGGACAAACACCTGATGTGATTTTATCGAAAATTGACTCGGTACAAAACGCATTTTCTGACATGTCTGCAACCGAACAAATGAGATTAATTGATGAGGAGAACCGGATAAAGGAACGGGTTGTTGAAATCCAGCAAAAGGGGAAGGAGCTGCGGATGGTACGCTTCCGGGAACCGGCAGATGTACGGGGAGTGGGATTCCTCCGGCTGGCTTCCGACCGACTTTACCTTTATTTGCCCGCTTTTAGGAAAGTTCGAAGAATAGCCTCATCGGCAACCAATGAAAATTTTATGGGTACTGATTTTACCTATGAAGATATGTCTCGTAGCAGTTATTCGGAGGATTATTTAGCCCGGGACATGTCGATGCAAAATGGCCAGTATCGGTTGTTATTGGAGCCCAAATCCGGCGCAGATGTCAACTACCACCATTTGGTGATCTTTGCCGATACTTCCAACTATGTATTGCGCAAAGTTGAATTTTACAACCGGGAAGAGGAGAAGACCAAGGAACTAACGATTAATGATGTTGAAAACATAGATGGCTATTGGATGGGCAAAACAATGAGCATGAAATCGTTAGAGGAAAACCACGAAACGGTGTTGAAACTGTCAGACATTCGATTTGACCAGGGGCTTTCAGACAGCGAGTTCAGTCAGCGCACGCTCAAACGACCCATCAGGTGACAATGAAAGAGGTATTTATGAATATCGAGAGACTTATATCATGTGCTAAAAAGGCAACATTTATTTCTGTAATGCTGCTTACTGGTTTCGGTACGACAGCAATAGCACAGCCTGACTTCAGTGGATTTTTAGAACTTGATAAACGATTTGTAACAGGAGGAGACAGCACCTATATCGATAACTTTTATAACCAGTTTCGCCTGGAAATGAAAGCCCCGGTGGGTTCACAACTCTACCTGTTCAGTAGCCTTGATTTCCGGTTCTATGATTTTCCCAAGACGCAGTCACTTATCGACCTGGAACGCATGGAATCCCAATTCCCCTATGATCTGTCCGTTTGGGAAGCCTTTATTGATGTCTATGGTTTTTTGTCTGAGGACCTGGATATCCGGGTAGGTAAACAACGTATTGCGTGGGGCCGGGCCGATAAGCTGAACCCCACGGATAACCTCAATCCCAACGATTTTTCTGATCTGGTAAACTTTACTGAAATGGTCCCTTCATGGGCTTTTAAAGGGACTTGGTATTTTGGCAATAACCGGCTGACCGGTGTATGGCTGCCGGGCATAACACCCGTTTTGTTGCCAAAAAATGGAGCGAATCTTTTCCTCGGTGATGCAGGAACCTTCGATGATGAATTGCAGCTACCGGAACAAAGGCCCAAAAACAGCATGTTTGCTTTCCGTTGGGACGGCAGTATTGAAAAATGGGACTATTCACTCAGTTATTTTAATGGCTACGATGATATCCCGATTCCTGTAAAAATGAGCCTAACCCCGCCAGATCCTCCTCAAGTTGAAATGAAATTTCCCCGAATGCAGGTTATCGGGGCAGACCTAGTAACAGAGATCTCCGGTATTGGATTGTGGGCGGAAGCGGGTCTGTTTTTGCCAGAAGAGGTGGAAATGGTTTCGGAAGTAAATGGCATTTCAAGCCGGGAAACCCAATTTGAAGATGAACCATACGTGAAATTTACCCTCGGCGGAGATTATACCTTTTCCAATGGAATCTACCTGAACACCCAGTGGATGCACGGGTTTTTTACCGAACGTGGTGCCGGAGAACTGAACAACTATTTTATAGTACAACTTGAAAAAGATTACTTCAATGAAGATGTATTGATTACCCTCGGTAATACCCTGGAAGTAAATGAGTGGAGCAACCTGGGTTATGGTTTTTCACCGGAGCTGACTTACCAAGCCATTGATAATTTTGATGCCGGAATTGGGGCTTTCCTGGTATGGGGTGAACAGGGGACCCTGTTAGACCGTTGGGAAGATCTCGACCAAATTTTTGTTCGTTTTCGCATCGATTTTTAGGTTATCTCGCTCACAATTGAATGTTTTAGTGAGATAAGCGGGCCAGGTTGCCTCGACCGGTAACGGGACACAACCGTACCTTTGGTTCTGGGTTTCAAACCAGTTGTCAGATCGAAAACAAGGTTTCAAGTAGATTCACAAATTAGCAGCACTGCTTAAATAGCGAGGATGCATATTAAAGCACAAACCAGTCATCTGTATCATCTTTATGATCTTCCGAATGGTGATAAAACTCGTTGGTAGAAGACGAGTGACGAGTAGCTGTAGTCTTTGGACCATGCATCAGCATTCTGAATGACTTCATCGATCGCATCTATAATATAGTGCAACTCCCGGTCGGACATGGTAGGGTGCAGAGAAAGGCGGACCCACCCCGGTTTTGTGGATTGATCTCCCCGGTCAATTAGGTTGGTGATTTTTTGAGACTGTTTCCGTGTTACATGAAGCAGAAGGTGGCCGTAAGTTCCGGCGCACGAGCAGCCGCCCCTCACCTGAATGCCGTACCGGTCATTCAGCATTTTCACCATCAGGTTGTGGTGCATGTTTTCCACGTAAAAAGATAAGATTCCTAGCCGCTGTTTAACATCGGCAGCTAGTAGGTGAACTCTTGGGATCTCGGCAAAACGTTTGAAGCTTATGGAGATCAGTTCCTCTTCACGTTCCTGAATTTTTTGAACGTTCATTTTTTCCTTGAGCCTTATGGCAAGGGCAGCCCTAATAGTTTGTAGAAAACCGGGTGTTCCACCGTCTTCGCGCAACTCAATATCGTTGTAATAGCTGCGGCCGCCCCACGGGTTGGTCCACAGCACAGTGCCTCCACCCGGGTGGTCAGGGATACGGTTCTTATAAAGTTTTTTGTCAAAAATCAGTACTCCTGAGCTGCCCGGCCCTCCCAAAAATTTGTGCGGTGAAAAGAAGATGGCATCCAGCCGTTCGGCTTTGTTTTCGGGATGCATGTCGATATCTTCGTATGGCGCGGATGCGGCAAAATCTACAAAACAGTAGCCGCCATGCTCGTGCATAATTTCAGCCAACCGGTGGTAAGGAGTCGTGATACCGGTGACGTTGGAGCAGGCTGTAAAGGATCCCAGCTTTAGCTTCCGGTGTTCATATTTTTTGAGGGCGTCGATCAATTTCCGGGGATCCACCAATAAGTCGTCCGTCGGTTCCAGGACCTCCACGTCTGCAACTGTTTCCAGCCAGCTGGTGTGATTTGAGTGGTGCTCCATGTGGGTAACAAAAACCACCGGGCGCTCCTCCTCTGGAATATTAATCTGATCACTATATTTTTCAGGGACCTTTAGACCGAGAATTCGTTGAAATTTGCATAGTACACCCGTCATACCCGAGTCGGCTGTAATAATTACATCGTCTGGCGAAGCGTTGACGTGATTTTTGATGATCTCATGGGCTTTGTGATAGGCCTGGGTCATCAGCTTGCCGGTGTAGCTTGAGTCTGAGTGGGTATTCCCAACCAGTGGCCCGATTGTATCACGCAGGAGCGTTTCGATGGGATCATACAATCGTCCGCTGGCTACCCAGTCCGCATAAATTAGCGGCTTCTTGCCATATGGGGTTGTAATTTCAGTATCTATCCCGATCGTATAGTCTCTGAATTTTAGAAAAGACTGTTCCAAAACAGATCTTTTTTCTTCGTTTATATTCACTCAGTAATCTTTTAATTGTCATTTATAGTAATATGCCGGAAAATTTTCCATTAATCTATTTTGCTCTACTTTATCCGATAATTGGTTCGGTCATTCAGCTTATTTAGATCAGCCCATGCGTGCACTCTTTCAACCTCTGAAAGTGAAGGTCTTTCATGCAGGGTTCCGTTAAATTCAAGAATCGGAAGTATAAGAGGATTACCCAATTTTGATAACAGTCCATCTGCTTTTTGCGTATTGAATCTCAGATCAAAAAAGGTATAAGACTGCTGTTTTTGCTGCAATATATTGACCAATTTTTGAAGATACTTACACCACCCTTTACAATAGATAACTATTATTGAATTCTGTTCTTCAAAAATTCGATTTACTTGTTGTTTATCATTCATAATCAGTAGATATATCATTAAAATTTTAAGTTCGTGTAAATGTTGGAAAGTGGCAGAAAGTTAGTGGAGTAGCACAATTTGGTGTCTTTATACAGTCTTTGTAGGGATGACAGTTGCCATAGTTTGGAACATTATTGGATTTCAAAAATGCTGATTAGTTCTCTGCAATTGCCGTCAGCCCTTTATTGATATTAATTTATCTTATTTGCCAAAGTACTATAGGAGTAAAGTAATTGCCGCTGCTTAAGAGTAGCTTAAGTTTAGTCTAGAATTTTAGAACTCAGTTGAAACAGTTTAGGCCGGATTATTAGGAGAATTACCAGTCCGTTGAATAAACTGCTTCCATTTACCTTTCACCGGAAGAAAGGCAGGGACGTTGCGTTTGTATTTAAGATATTCTTCTCCAAATTCATCGATCACGTTCTGCTCTTCCCTTCGGGCAAGCATAACATATGCGACAACAATTACTGGGAATAAACCCACGGAGAAAAGTGTAGGCCAGTGAATGACACCTTCTCCAAACAATGCGATAAACAACCCCGTGTATTGGGGATGCCTGACTAGACTGTACAATCCGTCGGTTGCCAGTATATTCTCCTGTTTGGCATGATAAAGCTGCCGCCAGCCCTGGAAAAAAATACCGAATCCAATGAAGAGCAGTGCATATCCAAAAAGCATAGATATCATCATCCCGGTTTCACCTACGCCTACTAAGGTGGACCAAAGATTGGCATTCAAATAGCCACTATCGATCCCCAAAAACCTAACTAATAAATATATTGTAAGCGGGAAACCGTACATCTCTGCGTACAGTGCGATGATGAAGCCCTGTATTAACCCAGCTCCCACCCACTCCCGCCAAGTTTTAGGGGCCAGATATTTGTATAAAAACCAAGAAGCAATTACGATCACAAAAAGCGCTATAACCCAGGCTCCTGAATGTTCAATTCCTCGTTCCATGTAATTATTCCGTTAGTTAAAAATGTTTCAGGTAATGAAAATGGACTGCTTACTAAATAAATCGTTGCTTAATACCTAGTGATCGGTTGGTTCTTTCGATGGATTTCTTCGGATCGGATTCCGCTCCGGTGAGTGCCCGAATCGCATCGATGGTTTCGGGAATAACGATGGCTTGATTATCTACCAGGTAGGCATAGTACAGCTCGTCACCTTCCACTTTGAGCATATCCTCCCAGATGGCCACTTCATACATATCGCCGTGCGGGCGCCCCAGGTCCAGCATCAGCTCCTTAACGGCATTGTTGGCCGAAAGATCGTCGCTCATATTGATAAATGCGGTTCGCGTTGAGGTACTAAAAGCCTCCAGCACGTCCTCCTTGGATACTTCTTTGGTCAATTGCACGGTCCAGTAATGCATATGGGAAAGTGTTTGGGGTACT
>CERJ01021587.1_pt1 | contig 14447 bp, 13 predicted proteins | sample 530781 | NCBI WGS metagenome assembly CERJ01 (sample SAMEA2620967, study PRJEB7988) | marine metagenome | biome: marine biome (ENVO:00000447); feature: deep chlorophyll maximum layer (ENVO:xxxxxxxx); material: "saline water (ENVO:00002010), including plankton (ENVO:xxxxxxxx)" | depth 30 m
GAATTCGGATTGTGATGGATTTTTTCATAATGATGGTTTTTGTTGATTCAAAGAAACCAAACATCAAACCATAAAAAAACCGCTTTTGAGTAAAGCGGTCGTTTCATTGAGGGAAATGGGAGACAAAAAAATTGCCTCGAATGCACGAATAATTACTTAAAATATTCGTGCATTCGTGGCAGAAAAATCTGCTTCCTTAGATCTGAAATGTTTTATTATTTCAAAAGAATTTCAATCTTAAAAAGCTTATCCCAATTTTTTCCGGTAATGTAAAGTATGTTCGGTTCCCCGTTATATGCAATACCATTAAGCACGTCCAGCTTAGGATGCTGTGTAACTTTGTCCTTTAAATCGGTGAGATCAATAACACCTTCCACGGCACCGTTTGAAGGGTCAATTATAGCGATAGAACCTTGTTGGTACACATTTGCATATATTTTTCCATCAACCCATTCAAGTTCGTTCACACTGCTTATTTTACTGGTGTTTGTAAAAATTTCAATATAATCCTTTTCGGCTAGCGTGTTGGAGTTTAAGGTCCAGATTCTATCGGTACCATCACTTTTATAGATATTCTTTTCGGCATCATGACAAAGTCCCCAACCTTCTTTGCTTTCACCATATACAAAGGTTCCAGTTTGCTCCATTGTTTTCAGATTATAGATAAAACCAGTGTTTTCGCGCCAGGTAAGTTGATATATTTTATTGTTTAATATGGTGAGCCCTTCGCCAAAGTATTGATCGGGAAGACTTACTTTTTGAAGAACTTCTCCGGTTCTGTAATCAGTTTTTCGCAAAGATGATTCCTTATACTGGCCTGTGCTTTCGTATAAGGTATCATTTTCAAACTCAAGTCCTTGGGTATAGGCATTAATATCGTGTGGATACGTTTCCAGTACTTTATAAGTATAAAGTTTTGGTTTTATGGAAGAAAGTATGGTAACTTTCGTAGAAGCTTCATATGTTTCATCATCACTGTATATTTGAGCCCTTAGGGTTTTCTCGCCAAGTTTTTTCCCCGAAAGGGATAAAGTGTTATCTGTTATCGATACACGATCCTTGTTCAAAAAATAGACAACCGAATCTGTTTCAATATTCTTTTTGTTGTTGAGAGAAATAGTAAGCACATCTTCTGTGGTATAAGCTTTCTTTTGGTTCTTAATTTCCAGAGAAAAAGCATCTTTTTTATCTTCAGAATTGCTTCCACAGCTGCCCATCAAAAGCACTAAAAGGGTAGGAACTAAAATGTTATGGATTTTCATTACGAACTATTATTTTTCCGCAAGGTATTTATTAAAATTGAAATGTAAAAATACTTGCAAAAACCTCAAAAAGCCTTATCTTTGCAGCGGCAAGTCCTACACAACCAGCTCCTGTTGAATCCCCCAGGGCGGGAACGCAGCAAGGGTATACGGTCGTAGCGGTGTGATGTAGGTAGCTTGCCATTTTTTGTTCCCTATACCGAAGTTTCGGGACGGGAACAAAAAATGGCAACTTCCAAAAAACAAACTCCAAAATCCAAAAGGCGGAAATCTTTTTTCTCTCTTCTTTTTGACGAAACTATTTGGAAAACACGCCGCAGAAGCGCACCTTTGCTTTTCAACAAGATCTTATGCCAAAAACAGTACTCATTACAGGCGGTTCTTCGGGAATTGGTAAAGCCATTGGCGAATATCTTACCGAAAAAGGCTATCGCGTTTTTGGAACCAGCCGAAATCCCCAGAATATTACTAATTCAGCATTTCCACTTCTGAAAATGAACGTGAATGAAACTGAGTCCATCGAAGCGGTTATTGCTGAAGTTATAGGCAAAGCTCAAAGAATTGATGTTGTTATAAACAACGCTGGGGTAGGCATAACGGGCCCAATTGAAGAAACTCCTGAAAGTGAAATTAAAAAAGCGTTCGACACCAATTTTCACGGCCCTATAAATGTTATAAAAGCTGTGTTGCCACAAATGCGCAAACAAGGTTTTGGGCATATTTTGAATATTACTTCTATCGCGGCATATATGGGACTTCCGTATCGTGGTATTTACTCTGCCAGCAAGGCGGCCTTGGAAATTGCCATTGAGGCTATGCGCATGGAAACCTTGCAGTTTGGTGTAAAAATGACCAACATCGCTCCGGGCGATTTTGCCACCAACATTGCAGCGGGCCGTTACCACGCTCCGGTTTTGGAAAATTCCCCATATAAAAAAGATTACGGTAACACCTTAAAAACCATGAACGAACATGTGGACAATGGCGGTAATCCGTTGGAAATGGCAAAAGTGGTCCATAAAATTATTGAAACCGAAAACCCCCGAATCCACTATAAAGTAGGCTCTTCATTGCAGAAATTTTCTATTGTGCTAAAAAGAATCCTGCCCGATAAGGTCTATGAACGGATGCTTTTGCGGCATTATGGGTTGAAGTAAAAGGGAATATGTTTATGAAATTTTATTTAAAAATTTTATTGACAATATCATATTTAGTGGGATTGGCTTATGCGGTAACATTTTATTATATAGATTTTTTTCTTTGGATAACGAATAATCTAGTTCCTTTTGAATATCAAAACCTTCTAGTTTGCATACTGTATTTACCAGCGTTAGCTTATTTAATTTTTAGAATTTGGAAATTCAAAAACATTGATAAAAACACAAAAGGGAATTGGACTGTATTATTACTATTTGTGAGTATAGTTACTATGCCCATTTATATATGGAGAAAGGACGATATTTTTATTGAGGAAAACGACAATAAAAGGAACTAGATTATCCCCACATTCCTATTTTTATTACCCATATTTCACATTTTACTTTCCGCATTTCATATTTTCCTTTTTTACTTTCACATTTTACCTCCCACCTTTCATATTTCACTTTCGAAATTTCACGTTTTACCATTCACATTTCACATTCTTCTTCCCACATTTCACATTTTCACTCGAACAATTCACATTTTCCTCCCCGCAATTCACATTTTCCTTCCCGCAACAACAGACAACCTATAACAGAGAATTGAGAACAGACAACTAACTTATAAATCTTTTTCAACAACGCTATTTCATGGAAACATTCTTCGCTATTTTTACATCAATAATATAAATCCACATTTATGAAATTCTTTATCGATACCGCAAACCTAGACCAAATACGCGAAGCCCAAGATTTGGGCGTACTTGACGGCGTAACTACAAACCCATCATTGATGGCGAAGGAAGGCATCACCGGCCGAAACAACATCTTAAAACATTATGTGGACATCTGCAATATTGTGGATGGCGACGTGTCTGCAGAGGTAATTGCAACCGATTTTAAAGAAATGGTCAAGGAAGGCGAGGAGCTTGCTGAACTTCACCCGCAGATCGTGGTAAAAGTGCCAATGATAAAGGAGGGGGTAAAAGCAATTAAATATTTTACCGACCACGGTATCCGTACCAATTGTACCCTCGTTTTTTCCGCAGGGCAAGCTTTGTTGGCTGCCAAAGCCGGAGCAACATACGTTTCCCCTTTTATCGGGAGATTGGACGATATTTCAACCGATGGCTTGGAACTTATTGCGGACATCCGTTTGATTTATGACAACTACGGTTTCGAGACGCAAATTCTTGCAGCCTCCGTGCGCCACACCATGCACGTTATCAATTGTGCAAAAATTGGTGCCGATGTTATGACAGGGCCGCTTTCATCCATTGAAGGTCTGCTTAAACATCCGTTGACAGATAGTGGTTTAAAACAATTTTTGGAAGATTACAAAAAGGGGAATTAATTTTTGTTTCGGCGCTCCGTCGCACGACAAGTTTTGATCATTGATTGAAGGTGAAAATATTATCTATTCAAAAAACCTAAAAGCAGCTCTTCAAAATTTGTATTGAATAGGTTGGTTTTTCCTTCAAGGATTATCCCATCCTTATCAAGGACTATTGCACTGTTTTTATACCTTAGAAGAAGTTTTTTTTCAGCATCGCTCAAATTCTCTATCTGAAATTCCTGCAAGGGATTGTAACCCGATTTTGAAATAGTTTGCCGCCATTTTTTGAAGTGGGTATCAGTGTTAATTCCCAAAAAGTCATACTCGGGGTACTTTGACTTCAGTTCGGCAGCGCGGCTGTGAATGTTTTTGTAGTGGGCGGTTGATTGCCCAGACCAGAAATATATGACGGTAGGTGCTTTAATAATGCTTAACAAGTCTTTTACAACATTTTCGGTATTGACCAAAGCCACATTGGGTACTGTGTTTCCGGGAGTAAGTTTTACAGTAGTCTCAAGCATTTTGGAAACTTCTGCAATATGTTTATTATTAGTGTTCATTTTTGAAAATTCCTCAAAAAACCTTCTTTCTTCCTTGGCATCATTTGCGTTTAATAAATACCAAAGGGCGTTATTTCGCAATAAGCTATTTTTAAGCGTATCTGAAGTCACTAAACTATCAATCAATTGGATTTTCCGATGATTAAAGTCGTATGAGTTGCGATCTACCATTGCTACATTATCATATTCTGAGTATATAACATTCTCAAAATACCGGTTCATAAAGCGATAATAGGGGTAATAAAACCTGAGTTCATCACGTTCAAAATCTACATCATTTCTGTAATCAAAAAAGTGCTGGTCAAATTTTTCTGGATTGCTTCGGTTGGCCGCTGTGTATTTTTCTTTTTTTATAAAATAATCATAGTTAATGTTTGCCAAAGCTGCGTTTTTGAAACCTTCGGCAACCTCATATCTATTTATAAAATCTTGATATTCCTGAAGCTTTAGTTGCTTCAGTGAATCTATTTTACGGGTAAATTCTTCTGAAGAAAGCGTATACCAATTTGGTAAATTATTATTTTCAGTCTCATTTTTTAAATAGAGATACATCAACAGATTGTTCTGCTCACCACCTCTTCCTGAATAGGCCAGAGATTCGTCAAAATCCATAGTGTTAATGTGCATCAATAAACTATCGCCAGGTTCAATATAGAAAACCTGGGTTTCACTATGCATAAAGTTATAGAGCCCAGCTTTTATTTTGTCTGTTTTGTATAAAAAGAAGTTGTTTGAATCAAGTTTTACTGTATCCAGAATTTCGTTTCCACGGGAAAAAATAATAAAATCCAATGTTGGGTTTACTATCTGTCCGCTTATCCAGGTAGTTTGTACGGCATTTTCTTCCGTGTCTTTACAGGATAGCAATAAAGTAAGTAATAAAAGAGGAAGTATTTTTTTAAACAATCGCACGCACTTAAGGATTAATAAACAAATGTAGACGACCCTTATAATGCAATTTGTTAAATGGTAGTTAAAAGGATTTTTAAAACGTTAATGTTTTCAGCGTTACACTTAAATAGCTACTTTTGCGCAAAATTTAAAAATTTATGCTTTCAGTTTCAAATCTTTCGGTGCAATTTGGTAAAAGAGTATTGTTTGACGAGGTGAGCACACAGTTCACAAGTGGCAATATTTATGGAATTATAGGCGCCAATGGAGCCGGAAAATCCACTTTTCTAAAAATCATTTCAGGCAAGCAGGATCCTACTTCCGGCCATGTTCATTTAGAAAAGGGCAAACGTATGTCTGTACTTGAACAAAACCACAATGCTTATGATGACTTTATGGTGCTGGAAACCGTAGTGCGTGGTAATAAGGAATTGTTTTCCATAAAAACCCAAATAGACAAACTGTACGAAGATTATACGGATGATAATGCCGAAAAAATTGGTGAACTACAGGTGGCTTTTGAAGAAATGAACGGTTGGAACGCCGACAGTGATGCCGCAGCCATGCTTTCAAATCTTGGTATTGACGAAAGCCTGCATTATACAATGATGAAGGATTTGGATGGAAAACAAAAAGTACGTGTGCTTTTGGCCCAAGCGCTTTTTGGAAATCCGGATGTGCTTATTATGGATGAGCCCACCAACGATTTGGATTATGAAACTATCAATTGGCTTGAAAACTTCCTTGCAAATTATGATAACTGCGTGATTGTTGTTTCCCACGACCGTCACTTTCTCGATGCTGTATGCACCCACATCAGCGATATTGATTTTGGCAAAATAAACCACTATAGTGGTAACTATACTTTCTGGTACGAAAGTAGCCAACTTGCAGCACGCCAACGTGCACAGCAAAACAAAAAAGCAGAGGAAAAACGTAAAGAGCTGCAGGAGTTCATCATGCGTTTCAGTGCAAACGTAGCAAAAAGTAAACAGGCAACTTCACGTAAAAAGATGCTCGAAAAACTTAACGTAGAAGAAATAAAACCTTCAAGCCGCCGCTACCCGGCAATTATTTTTGAACGCGATCGTGAAGCGGGGGACCAGATTTTGAATGTTGAAAACCTATCTGCTTCTATCGATGGAGAAGTGCTTTTCAAGAATGTAGATATCAATTTGGCAAAAGGTGATAAGGTTATTATTTATTCGCGCGACTCTCGCGCTGCAACTGCCTTTTATGAAATATTAAACAGCCACGCAAAGGCAGATACTGGTTCTTTTCAATGGGGGATTACCACTAATCAAAGTTACCTTCCATTGGATAATGAAGAATTTTTCAAAAACAACCTTTCATTGGTAGATTGGTTACGCCAATATGCTAAAACAGAGGAGGAGCGTGAAGAAGTTTTCTTACGTGGATTTTTGGGCAAAATGCTTTTCAGTGGTGAAGAGGCCTTGAAGAAAAGCAACGTGCTTTCGGGTGGGGAAAAAGTACGCTGTATGCTAAGCCGAATGATGATGCAGCGTGCCAACGTTCTGATGCTCGACGAACCTACAAATCATTTGGATTTGGAATCAATTACCGCTTTCAACAATTCCTTGAAAAATTTTAAAGGAACCATTTTGTTAACCACCCACGACCATGAATTTGCACAAACGGTGGGTAACCGCATTATAGAACTTACACCAAACGGTGCTATTGATCGCTATATGACTTTTGATGAATATATGGGCGATAAAAAAATAAAGGAGTTACGCGAGAAAATGTATTCCGTAGAGGCTTAAGATTGTTATCGAAATTTCATAAAAAAGGCAGGCTTTATCTGAAAAAATCAAATAGAGCCTGTCTTTTTAATTTAATAAATGATACTGTTTTTCAACAGTTTTCGTGTTACAAAAACCGTCTTCAATAGTAAAGCCATTTATCAAAAATACAGTTGCACTGATTGGCCAAAATATAATGCTGAGAATTTTTAATAGGGTTCGATAAATTCGATTTTTTAATTTTAATTGCTTACCACTAACAGAAATCGTTCTGATTTTCAATACTTCTTTACCAATAGTAACTGAATTTCCAAAAACGTCACATAAAATAAAATACATCAAATAGAATAAAAAGGATAGACTTAATCCCCAAGTTATGTGATGGTTAAATAATAAATATTCACCCAGTTCCCATTCAAATTTAAAAAAGTTTGTTGCTACACTTGCGATAACACCAATTATCGTCAAATCCAACAATAGAGCGAGTATTCTTTTGCTTTTAGTGCTCATTGTTACATTGTATTTTTTAAGGATTTACTATTCCTCAATTTCCTTCAAATAGGCATCCACAATTGGTTGGGCAATGGCAAGTTCATCTTTGCGAACAAATACACGAACTTGATCGTCATATTTACTTCCCGAACCAAACATGACTCCACTTTGTTCATCGTCCCGAAGTATTGGGGTGATATTTGCGTCCTCCAATCTTCCTACTAATCCTGTTGCTATTATATCGGAGCCTGTATATATGCGAACGGTTTCTTCTTTGTTTTCTGACATGATTTTAAATTATTTGTTATTAAATCAATAAGTTATTTATTTTACTCAATACTGAAATCAAGCATTGTAATATTTACTTTTCCAAATGGCGCCGTTGAAATTTTTTCCTTTTGAAAAGCCATAAAAAATTATCATTCCGCCCACACCTTTGAAAATGAAAAGGAATAAAAAAAGATATTCCGCAAAAGTTGCGTTCGGGGTGAACCATTGCATGGGCATTAAGGCAGTTATGAAAAGACTCAGTAAAGCTACGGTAAACACCAGATTTTCAAAATTTTTATAGGGCCACATCAATAATTTTCTAAACGGATGCAGATCATTTCCCCATTTGTGGATTAAGTAAAAATAATCGTTGCCCATTGGTGCAAATAGCAACGGATCGTCAGCATTTTCAAGTTTAAGAAGTTTTGCGGGAGCAACAATCTTAAAGTTTTTCAAGGCAATGCCGTGTTTGTTTTCAAGATTTCTAATTTCTGAAATTGCTTCTTCGGGAAAATCGCCCTTAAAAAAGTGTGATCCCAAAAAGCGTAAACGATAATTTATGCAAAGATTCTTAATGTCATCTATGTGAAAAATGTGTGAACTTTCCAGTAAATCAAAATTAAAATGATTTTCAATTTCTACAGATTCTTTCTCTAGTGTTGCAAATATTGCTTCGCGCTGTTTTTTATTTTCAGAAAAAATTCGGTTTACTTCATCCATAACAGACTGCTCGTCAATTCGTTTTGAACGATATTTCAACAGTTGTTTTTCAATATTGGTCCGAGAAAACATAAGTTGCAATTTTTTGGAAAAATAAATGTACACAGTACATTTGTGCAAAACAAGAATTTAACACAGTTTGAGTGAAATTTTAAATGTTGGAAACGCTTTTTCATTCATAGATAATTTGGCTTCGTATTTGCTATATTTACAATCTAATTTTTTAGGAAATGTTCCGAACTGATTTGAAAATTTTCAGAAGTAACTTTTCGGACATTTCGCTTTTCACTTTATTAAATTTCTTACACAAATGAAGATCAAACATACATTCCTTTTAGTTTTCATAATTTGTTTTACAGCAACCGTATCCGCACAGAAGTACAAGTCAACTAAAAATGCAGAGGTTACCAAAATGTTGGGAGATAGCGAGTTTACTTCAAGTAAAACGTTTTATGAAAATATTGAAGAAGCTCCAGATTTTATGATTTTGGCTAAAATCTTAAAAAATGAACACTTGCGTAAAAAGTTGGAAAATCAAGAGATGGTTACCATTTTTGCAGTAGCGGATGAGGCGTTTTTAAACTTACCGAAGAAAAGCAGGGACTCAATTTTAGGAAATACCCCTTTAGTAAATTCAATGATAAAGTACCTAGCCGTGCCCGGAAGACTTGATAGCAATAGCCTTAAAACTGCAGTGGAGAAAAATAGCGGTAAGGCATACTTGACGACCATTGAGGGGCACAGATTAGAAATTATGGAAAATGCGGGACAATTAATGCTAATTGATGAACATAAAAATATTGCCAGAGTTATAGCTCCAGACTATTATCATAAAAATGGCTTTTTTCATATTATTGATGGGTTAATTTTTCCACCTTCGGAAGAATAGTTTTATAAAAGTTAAATAAACCCTAAAGTCCGGAAACTGCAAAACCGTAGTTTCCGGACTTTCGTTTATATACACATAAACTTAAAACTAAAAACACATTATTATGAAATCAAGATTTATTACAGCAACATTATTTTCTATTGCCCTTATGGCTGGAACTTCATCAATTTTTGCTCAAGACAAAATGATGAAAGACGAAAAAACAGTTATGGTTGGCGGGGCAGCAATGTATCCCAGCAAAAACATTATTGAAAATGCAGTAAATTCAAAAGACCACACAACACTTGTAGCAGCCGTAAAAGCTGCAGATTTGGTGGAAACACTTCAAAGCGATGGTCCGTTTACAGTTTTTGCACCAATAAACGAGGCTTTTGAAAAACTACCAAAAGGAACTGTGGAAACTTTACTGAAAACTGAAAACAAAAAAACATTGCAAACCGTCCTAACCTATCACGTTCTTGCAGGTAGACACAGTGCTGCAGCCATAATGAAGGATATCAAAAAAGGGAATGGCAAAGCTACTTATACAACTGTGAATGGCGGAACTTTAACAGCGATGATGAAAGGCAAAAATGTTATGTTGATGGATGAAAATGGGGGAATGGCAACTGTTACTATTGCTGACGTTAACCAATCGAATGGAGTGATTCACGTAGTTGATAGTGTTGTTTTACCAAAGTAATTTTGACCCAATTCCCAATTAATTAAAATGAAAACAGCGACCTTTTAAAGTCGCTGTTTTTTTGTTTTTATCGAAGTGTTGCTCCAAATTCGTTTTCAAATTTTTGTTGGAGTTTACCCATTATTTTGTCAATCTGTTTATCGGTCAAAGTTTTTTCTTCGTCTTGAATGGTAAAGCTAAGTGCATAACTCTTTTTGCCTTCGGGAAGATTTTTGCCTTTATAAACATCAAAAAGTGTAACAGCTTTTAGGAATTTCTTTTCGGTATTAAAGGCCGCATTTTGCAGATCGCCAAAACGTACGGAATTATCAAGCAACAAAGCAAAGTCGCGTTGCGCTGCTTGGAATTTTGCGATGGGTTTCAACTTAAAATTTTTAGTTGAAATTTGTTTCAGAACCGCATCCCAGTTGAAATCTGCGAAAAATATTTCGGCATCAACATCAAGTTCTTTGGTGACTTTTTGTTTTACAATACCAAATTCAACGATTTTTTCTTTATTTCTTTTTAGGGAAATTCCTTCAGCAAAAATATCGTTATCAGTGGAATCTTCGGTAAAACCTTCAAGCCCTAAGCGTTCCATTAAAGCTGCAACAGTTCCTTTTCCGAAGAAGAAATTACTTTTTGTTTCTGGGGATACCCAATTTCCTTCCGTTTTCAAACCTGTGATGAAAAGAGAAAGGTGTTTTGTCTCTGTTCTTCCACCCGGAAAATTGTGATAGGTCTTTCCGAACTCAAACAATTTTAAATCGCTGTTTTTTCGGTTGCTGTTATATTCTATAGCTTCCAAACCTGAAAATAACATGGACTGGCGCAACACAGAAAGATCTTGGCTCAAGGGGTTGAGCATAGTTACGTTATAGTTTTCTTTGATGGTTTCACTCAGTTCGTTGTATTTTGGTGTGGTAAGCGAATTGTTCAGCATTTCATTAAAACCAAGCCCCGTTAACTGCAAAGCTATTTTATTCTGAACATCATAATCTTCACCGGGCAAAATGGTGGAAATTGAAGCGTTCAGTTTTTGAGTAAACTTTATGTTGTTGTAACCATAAACACGAAGTATTTCCTCAATAACATCAACATCACGGGTAACGTCGTTTCGGTAAGCGGGAATAGTCATCCCGATGCCGGTTTCGGTTACGTTATTCACTTTCATCTCAAGCGAAGTAAGGATGTCTTTAATGGTTTCCTTCGGAATTTCTTCACCAATAAGTTTATTTGCTTTTTCAAAATTCAGAAAAACTTGATGGTCTTCAATTTTCTTAGGATAAACATCTATTAAATCACTAGTTATTTGTCCTCCGGCTACTTTAATAATTAAAATGGCTGCGTAACGAAGCGCGTAATCAGTAATGTTTGGATCAATGCCTCTTTCAAAACGGAAGGAAGCATCTGTGCTCAAACTGTGGCGTTTTGCAGTTTTGCGAATGCTTACAGGATTAAAGTATGCGCTTTCCAAGAAAATACTTGTTGTGCTTTCTGTGACGCCACTATTAATTCCTCCGAAAACTCCTGCGATGCACATGGGTTTTTCAGCATCACAAATCATTAAGTCTTCTTTGTGCAGTTCGCGTTCTATGCCATCGAGGGTTGTAAATTTTGTTCCTGGGGGAAGTGTTTTCACATTCACAATATTCCCAGCAATTTTTGAAGCATCAAAGGCATGCAATGGTTGGCCAAGTTCGTGAAGCACATAGTTGGTAACATCCACAATATTATTTATAGGTGATAGCCCAATGGATTTCAATCTATTTTGAAGCCAAGCAGGTGAAGTTCCAACCTTGAGATTGCTTATTGTAATCCCACAATAACGTGGCGCCAAAGCATTGTCTTTTACATTTACGTCAATCTTTAGCGTGCGATTATCAATTCTGAAACTGCTGGTTGATGGTGTATTTAGTTTTGTAGAAATACCTTGATGGAGCAGTCCAGCTTTTAAATCGCGCGCAACGCCCCAATGGCTCATGGCATCGGCACGGTTTGGGGTCAGGCCAATTTCAAAAACTTTGTCGTTTTCAACCTCCAAAACTTTAGCTAAAGGGGTTCCGGGCTTTAATTTAGCATCCAAAACCATGATTCCGTCGTGCGATTTTCCGAGGCCGAGTTCGTCTTCGGCGCAGATCATTCCTTCGCTAACTTCGCCGCGTATTTTGCCTTTGTTTATCTGCCAAGGCTTTTCCTCAGCATCGTAAAGTGTGGTGCCAACGGTAGCAACGGGTACTTTTTGACCTACCGCAACATTGGGTGCCCCACAAACTATTTGTATGGGTTCGCCCGTGCCAACGTCAACTTTGGTCACTTTTAGTCGGTCAGCGTTTGTGTGTTGGGTGCATTCTAAAACGTGGCCTACCACAACGCCTTCCAATCCTCCTTTTACGGAAGAGAAATCTTCTATTCCTTCTACTTCAAGTCCGAGATCGGTCAATAATTCGCCAGTTTTTTCGGCGTCCCAAGGGAGGTTGATGAATTGTTTTAGCCAGTTGTATGAAATTGTCATAGGTGTAAATTCTTAACAGAGGGCAAAGATAGTATTTACGATTTTAGATTTACGATTTTGGATTTGAGAATTTTTGATGGATGATGGATGCTGGGTGCTTGGTGCTGGGTGACGGGTGACGGATGCTGGGTGCTGGGTGCTGGGTGCGGAGTGTTGTATGAGGGATGGCTTTGAAAATTTAATTAGCGGTTTTTCGGGAGTGTAGGAAATTTTTAGTTAGTTGTTGCAGAAAAATTTCCGACAAAATACAGGATAACCAAAACCGTAGCGATAGCTGTAACGATGAAGGTTACGCTTGCCCCAAAATAAAACCATAGTAGTCCAGCCATTACGCTTGCTGCCATCGCGATGATGCTTTGAAAGGCGGTGTAAGTGCCCACGGCGGTGGCAGTGTTTTCGTCTTTGGAAATGTTCGTGATCCACGCCTTGGAAATACCTTCGGTTGCTGCGGCATAAATTCCGTAGCCGAAGAAGAGAGCGATTATTGCGTATAAATTTGTAGTTAAACCCATTCCGAAGTAAACTAAGCTGAATATGATTAATCCAAAAATGAACATTTTTTTCAAACCAATTTTATCTGCAAAACTTCCCAAGGGGTATGCGGTGAGAGCATAAATTAAATTGTAAAAAATATAAATTCCGATCACCCAGGCGTCGTCCAGTCCTGCTTCTTTCGCTTTTAATAACAAAAAAACATCGCTGCTGTTGAAGAGGGCGAAAAACAATAAACCCAGCACTACTTTTCTATATTCCGAAGGGCTTTGTTTCCAATAATTGATGAAAGAGAAGAAACCGATTTTTTTCTTTTTGGAAATGATTTCAACTTTTTTGTCTTTTAGAAGAAAAGAAGCGATAACCGCCAATACGCCGGGAATAAAGGCGATGTAAAAGAGGTTGATATAATCTTCGGGATAAACATAGAGATAGATTAGTGCGAGAGCTGGACCGAGAACGGCGCCGAAAGTGTCCATGGAACGGTGGAAGCCGAAAACCTTTCCTTTGTTTGCTTTGGTGGTTTCTGCGGAAAGCATGGCATCACGGGCACCGGTGCGGATTCCTTTTCCCAATCTATCTGTGGTCCTTGCGAAGAAAATCCACAGCGGATATACAAAAAACGCCATCATCGGTTTTGAAATGGCGCTCAGCGAGTAACCGAGCTGCACGAAAGGCGCGCGTTTTGCTTTGCTGTCTGATAGTTGCCCAAAATAGCCTTTGCTCAATCCCGCCACGGCTTCTACCAAACCTTCCAAAACACCAATCAATAAAATTGAAAACCCAATACTTTTTAAATAGATAGGCATTATTGGATAGAGCATTTCGCTGGCCATATCCGTAAACAGACTGACGAGAGAGAGGATCCATACGGTGCGGGTGATGGGTTTCAAGGGCTTGAATAAATTACCTTGAAAGATACTTCAATTTATTTTTTTATCACTTTTTTAGTTTCAGTTTGTCCGTTTTCGTCCTTAATTTTCACGAAATATATGCCTTTGCTTAAAGTTGAAATATCAATTTGATTCTTTTCCTTGAAAGTGAAAAGGAGTTGTCCGATGTTGTTATAAATAGTTATTTCAGATACTGTTGAACTACTATTTATTGAAAGTACTCCGTTTGTTGGGTTTGGGTAGATGCTGAAAAGGATGTTGTGTTTTCCTCGATGCCGAGTGGGCCGCGGTTTTCGAACCAGATTATTTCGTCTAAGGAATATGACGATGCTAGTACGTCCATTTTCCCGTCGCCGTTAAAATCATCTGCAAATACACAAGTTGTATTGTCAACTTGGGAGGAGACTATTTGTTCTGAACCAAAATTCCCACTACCAAGATTTTCATGCCAAAAGACCGTATTGCTAGAAAAAGAAGCTGTAAGTACATCCATATCTCCATCTGCATCTAAATCTTTAGCATAGACTTCAAAGGCGCCCTCTGTATTATTATTTATAGCTCTCA
>CERJ01005864.1_pt1 | contig 14433 bp, 9 predicted proteins | sample 530781 | NCBI WGS metagenome assembly CERJ01 (sample SAMEA2620967, study PRJEB7988) | marine metagenome | biome: marine biome (ENVO:00000447); feature: deep chlorophyll maximum layer (ENVO:xxxxxxxx); material: "saline water (ENVO:00002010), including plankton (ENVO:xxxxxxxx)" | depth 30 m
TTTACCAGTAAATAAATATAAGATCCATGTCCTCGAAAGAGGGCATGGATTTTTTTATATCCCGTATTCGTCTGACGGCTTCCGGAAAAAATTCGATAGGGTTGGATGCATCAGCGATCTGATAAATAAAAAGACAATAGTAACCCTGTCATCTTTCAACTCTCAAACTACTTCTGAGTTTGATATTTCTTGTTCAATGTTCGGTGTTCCGCAGGCTTCCTGACAATACGTCGGTCATTCCGTCAGATTTCTTCTGCTCTTCCATGCTTGGCATTGGTATTGCTTATCCACTAATGAACTTGAACAAACCAATACGCACATGGGGGATTTTTCAGAATTTGGTATCGAAATTGAGCGGCACCTCTCCAAGCTGGGGAAAGATATTCAGCAGTTTGTAGAAAAGGTTGTACCGCTAGCCAATGAAGACAAAGACTTTGCTCCCGATTGTGATATTCTGGAAAGTGAAGATGAATTTAAGATCATGCTGGATCTGCCCGGATTATCGAAGAAGGAGATCGGAATCTCCATGAAAAACAATGTGCTGACGGTGAAGGGAGAGCGAGAAATTGAAGCCGGTGACGGCGAAGAATTTAAACGACAGGAACGACGACGCGGAGCATTTGCCCGTGCGTTTGCGGTACCACAGAACGTGAATGCGGCTGAAGTATCAGCCAGTTTCAGGAATGGTGTGTTGACGATTGCCATGCCCAAATCCGAGGCATTAAAGGACTCGCAGTCCATTCCGGTTAAATAGTGATTAAGTGATGAGTAATAAAGTAGACCGATAAGAAATTTGAAGGAGTCTCAGCAGATGAGTAAAAAGTTTAAACTAACTACTTCATCACTTTCTCACTTCATCACTAACAAATGAAGAAATTGATTTTTGAATAAAAAATCGTATCAAAAGAATATTTATAACAATAAAAGCAAATAGATCAGACCAATGGGAAAAATCATAGGAATTGACTTAGGAACAACCAACTCATGCGTGGCCGTAATGGAAGGTGGCGAACCGGTGGTTATTCAGAACAGCGAGGGTGGACGAACTACTCCTTCTGTTGTGGCATTCTCCAAAGATGGAGAACGACTGGTAGGTGCCCCGGCAAAACGCCAGGCGATCACCAATCCGGATAAAACCGTGGCTTCCGTAAAACGATTTATGGGCCGCATGTTTGACGAAGTGAAAGACGAAACCAAACAGGTTTCTTACAAAGTGGTGAAGGGCGACGACAACACAGCACGTGTTCAGATCGAAGACCGTAAATATGCGCCACAGGAAATTTCAGCAATGGTACTTCAGAAAATGAAGCAAACCGCTGAAGAATATTTGGGCGAAAAAGTTACAGAAGCTGTAATTACGGTTCCTGCTTACTTCAACGATGCCCAGCGTAAAGCCACTCAGGAAGCCGGTAAAATTGCCGGACTTGAAGTGAAGCGTATCATCAATGAGCCAACTGCTGCTTCTTTAGCATACGGATTGGACAAGAAAGATGATGACCAAACCATCGCAGTGTATGACCTTGGTGGTGGTACATTTGACGTATCCATCCTGGAACTCGGTGATGGTGTATTTGAAGTGAAGTCTACGCACGGTGATACTCACCTAGGTGGAGATGACTTTGACCAGCGTATCATTGATTTCCTTGCAGATGAATTTAAGAAAGATGAAGGCATCGACCTTCGCAAAGATCCAATGGCCATGCAGCGACTGAAAGATGCTGCTGAGAAAGCCAAGATCGAGCTTTCAAGTTCACAGAAAACGAATATCAATCTGCCATTTGTGACGGCTACCGATGCAGGACCAAAACACCTGAACATCGACTTGAGCCGCGCTAAATTTGAGCAGCTTGTTGATGACCTCGTAAAACGATCCATCGACCCTTGTAAAAAAGCTCTTGATGATGCCGGATTGAGTAAATCTGATATTGATCAGGTAATTCTTGTAGGTGGTTCAACCCGAATCCCAAAAATTCAGGAAGAAGTAAAAGCTTTCTTTGGTAAAGACCCAAGCAAAGGCGTAAACCCTGATGAAGTTGTTGCCGTGGGTGCTGCCATTCAGGGTGGTGTGATGTCAGGTGATGTAGAAGATGTTGTACTTCTTGACGTGACCCCGCTTACACTGGGTATCGAAACAATGGGTGGCGTTATGACTCCGCTTATTGAATCGAACAGCACGATCCCAACCAGCAAGTCTCAGACATTCTCTACCGCAGCTGACAATCAGTCCAGCGTAGAAATTCATGTACTGCAGGGTGAACGCGCTAAAGCTCAGGATAACAGAACGCTTGGCCGTTTTCACTTAGATGGAATTCCTCCGGCTCCACGCGGAGTGCCTCAGATCGAAGTTACCTTCGATATTGACGCAAACGGTGTGTTGAACATTACGGCGAAAGACAAAGGAACCGGAAAAGAGCAAAGTATTCGAATCGAATCTTCTTCAGGACTATCCGAAGAGGAAATCGAAAAAATGAAGAAAGCTGCTGAAGAGCATGCCGAAGAAGACAAAAAAGTCAAAGAGCGCATTGAGAAATTAAATCAGGCCGACAGTCTGATCTTCTCAACCAAGAAGCAGCTTGATGAATACGGCGACAAGATCTCCGATGACAATAAGAAAGCCATCGAAGATGCTATTGAAGATCTTGAAAAAGCACATAAAGAAGAAAATATGGACGAGATCGATGCAGCTATCGAAGCTGTAAATCAGGCTTGGTCCGGTGCTTCTGAAGAGATCTATAAAGCGACACAAGAAGAAGCGGCCGCTGGCGGTGCTGCCGGAGCTGGAGCTCAGGGTGCAGCAGCCGGAGCCAACGGAGAGGAAGCTTCCTCAGAGTCTGAGGATGAGGGCGAAGATGCCGTCGATGCAGACTACGAAGTCGTTGACGACGAAGACGAAGAGAAAAAGTAAGCTGAGTTTTCTCACTTACAGACGATAAATTTAAGATCCCGCTTCGGTTTTCCGAGGCGGGATTTTTTTGTTTTATACTGTAGAGTCTTATGGAATAGAACACAGATCGAGTCGATGTCCGCTGGTTTTAATGTTAACTATGATCTGTGACTATCCGCACCATCTGCGTTATTCGTGTTCAGTTTAGATGTATTCCACAAGCACGTAGGGCGGAGAGCTTGTCCGCCTATATTTGATAATTGACTACCTGTTTGATCTGGAAATGGACGAGCTGCCCGTTCTACGGGGTCATTTTTTAAATTTCCCCATTTCTCATCCTGAAAGGATACAACATGAATAACTCCGGGTGGAGCCTGCGGAACCCGGAGAAAACTGAAAACCTCAAAACCTGCAACCCTGAAGGGGTTGAACCGGATGCTTGAGCTTGACAATCAGTGTTGCACTATCCCAAAAGTTGAACCCCTTCAGGATTCCGTATTTTATTTTTATACTTTCCACGGGTTGCGTAAACTTTGTTTACTCCACCCGTGGTTATTCGTATTAATCCCCATTCGGGGATTTAAATGATTTCTATAAAAAGGATTTACTCAAGACATCCTCTTTTCCTTATAACGTGAATTCTACATTGCCTCTTGCAGTTTAAAATGGGAAAGATTATTTAAAGGGTAACTAACATCCAACAAAATAATCTCATACTGTTATGTTCAATGCTGTAAGCTCTGCTGCTTTTATTATTCCTGTTATTCTTTACCTGGTTATTATCGGGCTCATTGTGTGGTTAGCGGTACGTTTTGTGCGATCCAACGAGCGCATTGCAGATAATACGGAACGAATAGCCAAAGCCTTATCTGATCGAAATCGAATCGAAAGAGATGGGACTATAGAGTAAAGTACGCGGTGTTTTAAATGCACTAGGCTTAGTTATTCTACTTTAGCCTTAGATATTATGGAACTCAAAGACACTGATAACTTTTTATATAATTACGTGATAAATCTAACCGATTGTATATAAGTTATTTATCTGATGTGTTCGAGGAAATTATCTCTAAGCTTCTTAGCCGTAATTTTAACCCTGTGTCCTTTTGTTTCTGAAGCTCAATATTTTGGAAGATATCCGGTTCAGTATGAGGATTTTGATTTCCAGATCCTGGAAACAGAACATTTCAATATCTATCATTACCCTCAGGAAGCAAAGGCAGTAAAAGACCTTGGGAAACTCTCGGAGAGGTGGTATCAACGGCATTCGGCGATGTTGAATCACAGTTTTTCCTCGCCCAATCCACTTATCATTTATGCCAACCATGCCGACTTTCAGCAAAATAGTATTGTTCCAAGGGTGGGAGTGAGCACCGGAGGGGTTACCGAAGGAATACGCAACCGGGTGGTGATGCCTTTCGCAGAAGCCAACCAAAGTACCAATCATGTATTAGGTCACGAACTGGTTCATGCGTTTCAATATGACATTGCCCGCCAGGATGAAATTGGCGGAATTCGTGCTACCAGTCAGTTACCTCTTTGGTTTATTGAGGGGATGGCAGAGTATTTATCCGTAGGTCCTGAAGATAGCCATACTGCTATGTGGTTGCGGGATGCTCTTCAGAATGATGACCTACCTTCCATAAAAGACCTCAACAATTCCCGTGAATATTTTCCATATCGGTACGGACATTCTGTATGGACCTTTATTGCAGGAGAGTGGGGAGATGATAAGGTTTCAGAATTGTACGTTAATTCTGCAAAAAAAGGCATTAAAAAGGGATTCAAGAATACACTGGGGATTTCAAGAGATTCTGTTTCAACCCTTTGGCAGCAATCCATTCGGGAGAGATATGAAGAGGATATAGAGACTCGAACCAAACCTGCCGATGTGGGAACATTGATATTAGGTGAAAAGAAAAACACCGGGACCCTCAATGTGTCTCCGGCGCTGAGCCCCGATGGGGAATATGTAGTATTTATTTCTGAAAAGAATATTTTTTCGATCGAACTTTTTCTGGCTGATGCCGAGACCGGAGAGATCATCCGTAAGCTGACTTCCACAAGCATGGATCCACACCTGAGTGCACTTCGTTTTGTGGAGTCCTCAGGAAGCTGGTCGCCTGATGGTAAGCGGTTTGCAGTAGTCGTTTTTGCGGAAGGAGATAATCAGATCGCCATCATAAATGTGAACAACGGGAAAATAAACAGGCGTCTTAAATTTGGGGAGGTGGATGCCATCACCAATCCTGCATGGTCACCCAATGGAAAGAAAATTGCTTTCTCAGGAGCCGATGGAGGATATACCGACCTGTATATTTATGATCTTGAAAAGGATTCTCTACGAAACCTGACGCAGGACAGTTATTCAGATCTTCAGCCCACGTGGTCGCCTGACGGGCAAAATTTAGCGTTTATCACAGACCGGGGAACAGACACGAGCCTAGATGATATGACCTTCGGTGAAACAAAGATCGCAGTGATGGATATTGAGTCCTCCGAAATTGAGTTACTGCCTGCCTTCGAAGATTCTAAACATATCAACCCGCAGTATAACGAAGATGGAAGTTCGATCTATTATGTATCGGACCATGAGGGTTTTAGTGATGTGTATCGCTATGATCTTACAGAGGGAATCAGATATCGGGTGACGAGTGTTTCAACAGGAATATCCGGCATCAGTAAATTATCTCCGGTGATCACGGTGACACCAAATACCGGTGAGCTGATGGTTACGGTCTTTGACCAGTCAAACTACAGTGTTTACAGTATCAGTGAAGACAAAAAAGCAGGCGAACTAATAGATGAACGCTCCGCGATGATGACTTCAGATATTCTGCCCGGGAGTGGTGTATCCGGCAATCAAATAGTGTCATCATACTTGAAAAACCCGATGACGAATCTCCCTTCCGATACCTCTTTCGGACTCCGGGACTACAAACCCACTTTAACGCTCGATTATATTTCCGGTGGGGGTGGAGTAGGTGTTTCCAGTCAGTTTGGAGCTGGAATGGCCGGTGGTGTGAGCGCAAGCTTTAGCGATATGCTGAATCAGCACCAGCTGTTTACAACCCTGAGAATACAAGGGCGTATTAAGGATGCAGCCGGACAAGTTGGTTATCTGAACAGAGATAATCGTTTTGTTTGGGGGGGATCTTTGAGTCACCAAGTTTTCAGAAGTTCACGAAGAGGAATTAGTCGAAACGACACTACCTCTTTTAATGGTGAACAAGTAATTGCCCCGGTTTCGGTAATCAACCTGAGGCAACGCGTATTCAGGGAAAGAATTTCTGCGTTAGGATTGTATCCACTTACCAATATTCAGCGGCTTGAGTTTTCAGCTGGTTACACACACTTATGGTACAGAACAGAACGAAGACAGGTCTATTTGAATGAATTCGGTCAGCCCTTTAAGCGAGATATTTCTGATGCTGAAGGCGCAGAGCCTTCTCCGTCGAATCTTTTCAATGCCTCTGCAGCTTATGTTGAGGATAACTCGATAGCCACTTTTACGGGACCTATAGATGGACACCGTATGCGCTTAGAGGTTGAACCGACAACGGGTTCGCTGACATTTGTACAGGCGCTGGCAGATTACCGGAAATACTTTTATATGAAGCCTGTGACATTGGGATTCAGGGCTTTACATAGCGGAAGATATTTTCAGGATTCTGATGATAACCGACTCAATCCCTCGTTTATTGGAAATCCAAGACTGATACGAGGATACAGTTTGAATACATTCTCTGCCCAGGAATGCAGCGACTCGCCGGGAGATGGCTGTCCGGAATACGAACGGTTGTTTGGAAGCCGTATTGGTGTGGCCAATGTAGAACTCCGATTGCCGGTGCTTGGCATTGAGGAACTTGCCTTGTTTCGCTCACGAATGTTTCCGAGTACCCTTTCGGCTTTCTTTGATGCTGGAATAGCATGGAGCAATGACCGTGCACCGGATTTCAAATGGACTACCGACGAAAGTTCAGCAAATGTTTCCGTTTTTAGTACAGGATTAAGCATGAGGGTAAACATACTCGGCTATCTGATCACGGAGTTCTACTATGCATTCCCGCTACAGCGCCCTGATAAAACGGGCGTATTCGGTTTTCAGATATCGCCCGGTTGGTAACTTGAGTCCTTAGAAACTCCGATTAAGAACCCCTCTGGTGCGATCATTGTTTCTGACAGATCTACGCAGAATAGGATCATTGATTAGCGAAGATCAGCCCGATCCGTATCCCATTCGGATATAGTCCAAACGTAGGGCGGACAGCCTGTCCGCCCATTTCGATAGGATAGATTTGTTGAAACTATAAAAAGCCGGGCAAATTGCCCCAAGGAAGGAGATCCTCTTACAAAGTTAGTAAATTACTAAAGGTGAGCGGTAGGGAAAGAGACAGAGAAAGGGTTGTGTTGAAAAGGGCTATATAGTCTACTAAAAAAAACAACACTTCCGCGAAAACCTGCCCAATCCGTGTCATCCGTGTTCCATTAGATGTACTCCACAAGCACTTAGGGCAGACAGCCTTTCCGTTCTTGTTTGTCAGGATACAATTGAGCTGAACTAAAAACGGACGTACAAGCTATCCGGCCTGCTGCATCTCTGTTCCATTCCCGCATGTCTTTCAAGCCCAACATTCGTATCTTTGGAGCATGAATATTTTAGCCATTGAATCATCATGTGACGATACTTCAGCTGCAGTTTTAACGAGTGAGGGAGTCCGATCCAATATCATTGCTTCCCAGTCGGTGCACCTGCAATTTGGAGGAGTAGTACCTGAACTAGCTTCAAGAGCTCACCAAAAAACGATCACCCAAACGGTAGAGCAGGCACTTGAAGAAGGGAATATTTCCCTTGATGAAATTGAAGCTATTGCTGTAACGCAAGGTCCCGGACTACTGGGATCTCTTTTAGTAGGAATCTGCTTTGCAAAAGGATTGGCTCTGTCCCGCAATATTCCGCTGATCGGAGTGAATCACATGGATGCGCATATTTATGCCAATTTCATTGATCATCAACCCGATTTTCCGCTTATCGCACTTACTGTTTCTGGCGGACACACGCAGCTGGTTCATGTAACTTCACCATTTGAACAAGAGGTAATTGGCGAAACACGCGATGATGCAGCTGGCGAGGCCTTCGACAAGATCGGGAAACTACTGGGACTTCCATATCCTGCAGGTCCGCACATGGATCAGCTGGCGAAGGAGGGAGATCCGGGCTTCCATAAATTTCCCCAGGCTTTACTCCGGGAAGGACTCGATTTTAGTTTCTCCGGATTGAAAACCAGTGTACTTTATTATTTACAGGACAAAGAAGAAGAATGGATCCAGAATCACCTGAATGATATTTGCGCAAGTGTGTCTTTTGCGATCTCGGAAGTGCTGGTGAAAAAATTGAAAAGAGCCGTTAAACAAACGGGAGTGAAAACGGTTTTACTGGCTGGAGGAGTTTCTGCCAATTCCATGTTGCGTGAAAAATCCGAAAAAATGGCGAATGAGATGGGCATACAGCTTTATTCCCCAAAATTAAGCTACTGCACCGACAATGCTGCTATGATCGCCATCACCGGAAAAATGAAAGCAGACCTGGGACATTTCGATGATCTGGATCTGGTGCCTTTTTCCTCTTTATAGGAAATTGGGAATTTTGGATTATGAATTTTGAATTAGCTCTGGCATAATTCAAAATTCAACATTTCCAATTCAAAATTTCTGAGATTCAGCGACAGCCAGTTGGTCAGCACGTTCGTTTAATTCGATGCCGGAATGCCCTTTCACTTTCACCCAAATTACTTCATGCGGTTCCATGGCTTTTAGCATCTCCTGCCAGAGTTCCTTGTTTTCAACCGGCTTCTTATTGGATTTTCGCCAGCCTCGCTTTTGCCAGTTTTTGATCCAGCCCTGCGTGAATGCATTTATGATCAGCGCACTATCGCTGTGGATCTTAACGGTACACGGTTTTTTTAGTGCATTTAATGCTTCTATAACCGCTTGCATTTCCATACGGTTGTTCGTGGTTTGAGGATCGCCACCAGAGAGATCTTTTTCCTTTCCATTCCAGATGAGAACGGCTCCCCATCCGCCAGGCCCGGGATTTCCACTGCAAGCTCCGTCGGTATAAACAATAACTTCCGGTTTCTTAGACATACTGCTGTGTGATCTGATTGAGTTTTTGTTTCATTGATTTTGCGGCTTCGGCAACATGTTCTGGCCAGTCGCCTTCATCTTTGCCGGCATACGTAATACCACGACTCGAATTGATAAGCGGAATTCCCTGGTGACCTTTGAGTGATCTTGCTAACTCAGAAATAGAGCCTCCCTGTGCTCCAATACCGGGAATCAATAGTGCGCCTTCAGGATGAAGTGATAGCACGGATGCGGCTTCTTCAGCTTGGGTTGCTCCAATAACCATCCCTAAATGAGAACTTGAATGAGCTGATTTTTGGGCTAACTGATCGGCGATGTATTGTGCCATCATGTCAAAACCGGAAAATGGCTTTTTCAGGAAATCTGCAGCTCCGGGGTTGGACGTTAAGGTAAGTACATAAATGCCTTTGGTTTCGTCTTTTGAAAATGCCTGTAAGGTTTCGAATCCCATAAGTGGATTCAAGGTGATCGCGTCCACATTAAATTCATCCCAAAATGCTTTTTTGTAATGCTCGGCTGTAGAACTGATATCGCCTCGTTTAGCATCAGCGATGATGATCTTATCATCCGGAATGTGATCAATCACTTCTTCAAAAACAGAGAGTCCGTTAGAACCCAGGGCTTCAAAAAATCCAAGATTAGGTTTAAAAGCCGCACAGTACTCTGAAGTGTAATCGATCACTAATTTGCAGAAATAGGTTACTTGTTCTTCGGGCGAATCAAATTGATCTTTTATGGGCTGGGGAAGAAGATCGAGGTTAGGGTCTAATCCCACACATAATACCGACCCGGTATGTGAAACAGCGTTTTTTAGTTTTTCAGGGAAAGTCATAGATGAAATTTTTGAGAAAGATAACATTTCTGAAATCCAATGTTTGGGGTTGCTCAGAAATCTCGAAAACAGGAAAGAATGATCTTAATTCTCATTCCCAACGTCCCGTTGGGAATGTGTGCCTGAACCACTGGTTCGTAACGAGTATTAATAATTTTGGGATTCCATTCGATAGTATCTAATGCCTTAGTATTTGTGGCAATCTTGTATATACTTGTAAAAGCGTTGGGCAGTTGGACTGATTTTTTTAGCTTCACCCATTCACAAAAACCAAACCACCTATTATGCGATTTTTAGATACTGCATCGACCTTTTGGAAATTATTCCTGACGGTTTTCATTCTTTCGTTCACTTCAGATCTGGTGATAGCTCAGGATGAGGAAACCGAATCCGATTCTACCGAAACCGAAGAGCTCAATGAGCTACCGTTGGAGCCCGGCCGGGAGTTTTCTTTTGATCTGACCGAAGGCTCGTGGATCTCGCTGGATGTGAGTCCGGACGGAGAAACCATTGTATTCGACTTTTTGGGAGACCTGTACACCATCCCTGTTTCAGGTGGAGAAGCTACACAGATCACGAAAGGAATGCAGTTCGATAGTCAGCCTCGCTATAGCCCGGCTGGAACTAAAATTGCCTTTATATCGGATGCTTCGGGAGGAGAAGGCGTTTGGATCTATGATATAGACACCGAAGAAACCGAGCAGTTAACCAAAGGCAAAGACAATGAATATCAATCGCCCGAGTGGACACCCGATGGCACTTATGTTATTGCCTCCAAAGATGATCCGGGGAACCACAAGATCTGGATGTATCATATTGAAGGAGGTTCTGGAACACCGCTGGTGGATGAACCCGGGAATCTCCGTATGACCGAAGGAGCTTTTGGTGCCGATGAGAGATATGTTTGGTTTTCAAGAAGATCAGGAACCTGGAATTACAATGCATCTCTTCCGCAGTATCAGATCGCTACCTATGATCGGGAAACGGGCGAGATCACAACGCAAAGCGATCGATACGGATCTTCATTCCGTTCAACGCTCTCCAATGATGGAAAATGGCTGGTGTATGGAACGCGCCATGATGAACACACCGGTTTGGTGAAAAGAGATCTGGAAACAGGTAACGAAAGCTGGCTGGCTTATCCGGTTCAGCATGATGATCAGGAATCACGGGCTTCGAGAGATGTACTGCCCGGAATGTCCTTCACCCCGGATAATAATTTTGTAGTGACTTCTTACGGTGGCAAGATCTGGAAGCTGCCTATTGATGGGGGCGATGCCGAAGAAATTCCATTCCGTGTGAGTGGAAGTATTGATCTGGGACCCGAACTGGATTTTGATTATCCGATAGAAGACACTCCGGAGTTTGAGATCACGCAAATTCGCGATGCCGTTCCTTCTCCTGATGGAAGCCAGATCGCGTTTACCGCACTAAATGAAATTTATACGATGAAGCTCCCTGACGGGGAACCACAGAAACTGGTAGATCTGGATGAAACGCAGGCGCAGCCGGTTTGGTCTCCCGATGGAGAATGGATCGCATTTGTGACGTGGACTCCTGAGAGTGGAAAACTGTATAAAGTCCGCCCGAACGGTCGAAGATTGCAGCAGCTGAATGAAGAAGAAGGCGTATTTCAAGATCCGGTGTGGAATACTGACGGAGATCGTATTGTGGTGATAAAAGGGCAGCCGCAGGATTTCCGAAATGCCACGCGACGTTCTGCGTTCCAAGGTACAAGTGACCTGATTTGGATTGATGCGGATGGAAGTGAGAATAATTTCATCTCGTACACGAACGGCCGTTCCAATCCTCATTTTGTGAAGGGATCGGATCGAATTTACCTCTCAAGCTGGAGTGGTTTGGTTTCTATTCGCTGGGATGGAACCGATGAGAAAGAGCATCTGGAAGTAACCCGAAGTGGAGGCGGCAGAGCTTCGTGGATCCGTATGGCTCCGGAAGGAGATCAGGCGCTGGCTCAGGTTGGTACCGATCTGTTTGTGGTTACGGTTCCGCAGGTGGGGGGTGAGGCTCCGAGCATACGTGTTGGCGGATCTTCAAGTTCTTTCCCCACTAAAAAGCTTACGGATATAGGTGGACAATTTCCGGCCTGGAGCTGGGATGCCGATCGTGCGCACTGGTCTATTGGTAATGCCCATGTGATCTATGATCTTGAGGCAGCTGAAGCTTATGAAGACAGCGTAGAAGCTGCAAAAGAAATGGAAGCGGAGGAGGAAGAGGAGTCCGATCCTGAAGAAGAAAGTGGGGAAGAAGCGGATGAAGCCAAAGAAGAAGAGAAGGAAGATGAAGGCTATAAACCTCAGGAGATCAAGATCAGTGTGATGGCCGATCGCGACATTCCTGAGGGAGAACTGGTACTTCGAGGTGCTACCGTTATTACCATGGATGGTGATGAGATCATCGAAAATGCAGACTTGGTGATTCGTAACAATCGCATAGTTGGAGTTGGCGCTCGCGGTGAAGTGGAGATTCCCTCCGGTGCAGATATCAAAGATGTTTCCGGCAAGACCATCATTCCCGGTTTTGTAGATACGCACGCGCATTTCCGCCATCCGGTGAATTTGCATCGGGGTGAGTTTTGGAGCTACCTGACGAATCTGGCGTATGGCGTTATCACCACAAGAGATCCGCAAACGGCGACTACGGATGTGCTGACGTATCAGGATCTGGTTCATGCCGGAGAACTGCTGGGCCCAAGAGTGTATTCAACAGGCCCGGGTGTTTTCAGCAGCGAGAATATTGAAGACCTCGACCACGCCAGAGAGGTCATGAAGCGCTACAGCGATTATTACGACACCAAAACCATCAAGATGTATGGAGCCGGTAATCGTGAGCAGCGGCAGTGGATCATTCAGGCTGCCAAAGAGATGGAACTGATGCCAACTACGGAAGGCGCCCTCGATTTCAAAGAAAATCTGACGCAGGTAATTGATGGTTATCCAGGACATGAGCACTCCTTTCCGGTCTTTCCGCTTTACAGGGATGTGATCGACCTGGTCGCTTTTTCTCGAACGGTGTACACACCAACCTTGCTGGTGGCATATGGCGGTCCGTGGGCGGAGAATTACTACTACGCCACAGAGCGTCCCCATGATGATCTAAAACTTCAGCGGTTCATGCCACATAACAATTTAGATGAGCGTACCCGTCGACGTACCTCCGGCTGGTTCATGAAAGAAGAGCATGTATTTGAAGAGCAATCTGTATTTGTAAAAGATCTGTTTGAAGCCGGTGGACGTGCAGGTGTTGGAAGTCATGGCCAGCTGCAGGGACTTGGTTATCATTGGGAGCTTTGGGCAATGCAGTCCGGAGGAATCTCAGAGCATGATATTCTGAAAGTGGCTACCATTCAGGGCGCCGAAGCCATTGGCCTTGATACCGATCTTGGGACTATTGAGGAAGGTAAACTGGCCGATCTTTTGATCTTGAATTCAAATCCTTTAGATGATATCCGTAACTCGAAAGACCTGGAATTCATCCTGAAGAACGGATATATGTACGAAGCCGAAACCCTGGATGAAGTATTCCCTAAACAAAAGGAATTACCGACGTTCTGGTGGCAAAATAATGAGCCGCAGAATGTGCCCGGAGTTGAGAAGTGATATGGTGATTTGGTGATATAGTGGGGCTGCTATTGTAAATCTACATTATATCACCCTTCACCAAATCACTATATCACACTCTCAGGGTGTACTTCTTCAAATCCGTGGGGAGGTTTATCAAGCGTCCAGGTCTCGAAATAGAAATGGCGCTCTGACCTGAATTTCTTCCCATTGATACTAAAAAAGCGAAAGTGACCAGGTACTAATTTTTGCAGGGGAAAGAACAGGTCTTTATACACATTCTTTTCAGAAAACAGGTGAAGGTCAAAACCGTCTTTGGCTTGTTCTTTATAGACCACAATATGCCCGGCTTCAAGCGCTTCCTTCAATTCCTCCTTCAGGTGTCCAACATTGGAATTGATGTCAATGTGAAGTGAACTGATATCCAGGGAGACCTCATCACTATCGGTCAGGATAAAAACTTCACCCAGCTCCAGGTCTTGTATAGCCTTTTGGATGGAAGGAAACTGCGTTTTATGGGTGAAGATGTTTTTATCAGGAAATGCGATCTCCAGCGCTGCGATGACTTCATCATAAGCGGAGAGCATATTCAGTCCAAAGCGCTCTTTTGCCAAGTCGGTTCCCGTAAGATAGATTTTTGAGTAGGTGGGGTCCGGGGTCATGAAATCTTCCAGGGTAGACTCCATTTTTTTGGGATTCTCGCGTGTATTCCGTTCGGCGAGCTTATCGAGTCGCTGATCGTGCTGGAAAATGAGTTTGAAGATGTCGGTTGAGTTATTCATCTGGGAAACTGTTATTCGTGAGTAAGTCATTCTGAGCTATTAATTTTGCCTAAAAGTGGGAAACAACCTTGAGGAAATGACAGATTTGCTAATCTACTATCTTTAAGACTCGAAATCTATGACCGTAGATCGGAGTCAAAATTCCATCAAGCCGCCATACTTTCTCTTACTTTTGTCTTGATACAAAAGTAACAAAAGATCAAGGCGGGC
>CERJ01012625.1_pt1 | contig 14298 bp, 22 predicted proteins | sample 530781 | NCBI WGS metagenome assembly CERJ01 (sample SAMEA2620967, study PRJEB7988) | marine metagenome | biome: marine biome (ENVO:00000447); feature: deep chlorophyll maximum layer (ENVO:xxxxxxxx); material: "saline water (ENVO:00002010), including plankton (ENVO:xxxxxxxx)" | depth 30 m
AAAAATTCCTCCATATTATCGAATTTCATTTCAAATCCTCCCAACTAATTGTGTTCCAATTGAGGAATGAAAATGAGGGGTTTAAAAAATTTATATAGTCCCAACCAATACCTGTTAATTGATTTAGGCTAAGGCCGGTGTGTTTATGAAACCCCTTAAACATCACTAAATTATCTCCATCATCTGCCGTAACAAAAGGAATAAGACGAATAATATCATAAAAAATGATACTTCTATCCTTATTAACACTAAAGTTAGTAAAGACGCTACTTATCACATCATTCTTCGAATAAGAAAACATAGCCTTTGGATTTTTCTCCAAAAATTCCATTCTTTCCTCATAAGACATTTCAACAAGATTTACCTTATCCATAGAATCATATGTTAGTTTATTCTCAATAAATGTCTTTTTAGGAGTTTTCTCAATAATATTTATGAGTCTATTAATTTTAACACCAACAGGAACACCAAATTTATCTGTTATTACATCCTTCCTCATTTTAAATCACCCCAAGGAAGTATTTCCCAATTGATAAATATTCTTTCCTTTTCAAATTCCTTAGCATAACCAAAAATCAAACCTTGAATCCAATACCCATAGTCAACATTAACGGAAGGTCGAGAAAAGAGTGATTTAATTTCATCACCTTCATTCTTTCTAAAAGACCATCTTCCCAGTCCTAATTTTTTAGTATCTAATGGTTGTTTTATAGTTTCTTCATCCATACCATCTAATATTTCAAAAATTTCATCTGATAATCTACACTTTCCCACACCAACATATTCACTCGTTGGTTCATTCCGATTGATAATACCCGGTATATCTATATATTCTGTAACCTCTTCATCAAAAATTTCATTTACTAAATCTAATCTACCCATATAAAATCCATCAACTTCTATACCTTCTCTTCCTTGTAATACTTGTAATACATCGATTAATGGTAATTTATTTTCCTTAGCATAATCAAAAATCAATGGATTAAAATACAAATCTTTATCTTGAGTAGAATCACCAGTTGAAAATTCATCAATTGCCTTAACAATTTTTACCATACATAATAAATTAATACAAACGACTATTTAAGTTTTTATAACTTATGTGCTAATTCAAATGCCTTTCTATTATCTGAAGGATAGTGCAAACCAACACTAACTCTAGCCCTACTTATCCGATTAGCAATAGAGTAAAAATTAAAGGTATGTAATGGATATTTTCGTGATAGGTGCTTTGCAATAAGATAAGATTGAAATGCATGACCCGAAGGATAAGCAGGTGTCGAAGCAGACTGGGATTTTGATGGCTTTATGTTTTCATTTATTTGAAAAGGTCTTGGCCTATTATAATATTTTTTCATACCTATAATCATCGAATAAGAATCACTAATGATGTTTTTTAATTCCTGAACATCATACTCTAATCCCTTGCTATCTAAATATTTTGTAAATGCAGTTCTAGGTGTTTTATCAGTTAGTTTGAAATACTCTAAATCAGGATTCTTCATTTTTTTCTCAATTATTTTGGATTCTTTATAAGAATTAGGATAATATTCCTTTTTATGGGGTCTAGTAGTATCATATCCTCTTTCCATACAACCACCATCATTTTATAAAACGATACATCGTATATAACAAACTAAAACTTGCTATTGCTGTAATTGTAATTCCTATCCTATCTATTTGTTCTTTAGTTAAGTCTCCTTGTTCATCACTTTGAACATCATTATTACTAACTGTAAATCTCTCACTATCAAGATAGTTTAAACTTTTACAAACACCTGCACTTTGATAGCCCCAATTGACCTCATATTCCGAAGGCGTTTCAGCAGACCAAACAAATTCATTTTTTTCACCAGCATAAATTTGTTTTCTCCAAACATAACTTTCTCCGGTTGCTAAATCCTTAATTGATAAATTTAATGAATGGGGTGGTGTGGCTTTATTATCATTTACCCATTTCCCACCCTTTAGATTATCTATTATTTCTATAATGGGTGCATCTTTCCAAGCATCTAATTTTACTCTAATCTTATTACCTTCTTGTTTAATAGTAACCTTATGTCTTGAACCACAAACCGAATCATTCCAACCCGCAGTTTTTTGATATGTTCTAACAATTTTTCGTGAACTTACCATAATTAGCAATACTTTTTCCTGCTATTTAAATATTTACTTATTTTTTAGATAACTTCTTACTGCCATAAATCCAGTAACTATCGTTCCTAGCATTACTACATTCAATAATCTTTCCCTTTTAGCCTCTTCAGGTATAGATTCTACACCCATACCTATAACATTATAATATCCTCCTTCGGGAAATTTATTACCATATTTATTTTCACCAATATTTCCCATCAATAAATGTCTATTATATATAAAAGCCCCTACTGCTACTTCAGCAACTACAAATGCGGGTGAACCTGCAACAACCGCTAAACCTGCTAAAGAACCTCCTCCAGTAAAAGGTGCAAGACCTATTGAAGCGGCTGCTATGGCGGCAATACCTACGGCTGAAACAACTCCAAAAGCCATTTTTTCTCGACCTTCCTTTTTTTTCTGATTATTACTAATATTACTTGAATTATCATAACCATAAGTTAATGCAAACAATACAATTTTTCCAGTTAAATAATTTGGAATTCTTTGTGTTCCCTTTTTATATCCATTTGTGTCTGTATTTATAGTTATATCATATATATTTTGAAAAGTAGGTTCTTCATCTTCGTTTTTTTGATTTAATTCCATCATTATTAAACTAAATTTATCTGAGGCTAATTTACCATTATCTGCAAATGTTTGAACTTCATAAGAAATATAATCAGTAGGATTAACTTGATACAGGGGCTGACCTGTATCAGTAGTAGAAACTGGTTGAACTACATTACCTGTTTTATTCAATACTTGTATTGTGCATCTCCAAGTTGGTGCAACCATATATTTACACTCCTTCTATAGATTCTTCCTTGACTACTTCCTTAATGATTATTTCAGGTGTTTTTTTATTCCTATTAAAAAGTAGTATAAGCACCATACTTCCCAAAATTATTGTAAGAATACCTCCTCCCATAGCGACTTCTGCCGGTGTCCTACCAGTCATCTCCGCTAACCCTTCAATATTCCAACCTAAAAAACTTAATATTCCTAATACAGGAACACCTACACCTGCTAAAACGTAACCAAAACGAGTATCTGCTAAATTTACTGTAAATTTTCCGAATCCACCTGCTACCTTTCCAAGTCCTGTGCCAAATCCTTTACCAAAATTTTTCGTTCCTAATTTAAATGCGGCACTATCGAATTTCGGTAATGCCTTAGTTATACCTTTACTACTAAGTTTAGAAAAAATACTCATATTAGTTATTACTAATCTCGACTATTTAAAGATAATGTTATATAGTTAGTGATTTATGATAAATCATGGATATAGTTCATCTAAGACATAATGAGGCAGCAACAGGATGTGTTAAAACTGAATTATTTGAAGATAATTTATTTTATGAGAAAATGATGGGTTCTGAGAGAGCCGCAGTTGCTACTAGCCATTATTGCCCTTCATGCAGTAAAACGCAAGAATATGATAGGAAATTAGGAAGATATAAGAAAAAATTTAGAATTAGTAAAGAAGATTATATTTTTAATTTGCATTATAATGTTGATGAAAATGGTGAATTATATGGTTATTGTAAGTCTTGTGATTATGATATAAGAATCAATAATGTAGATGGTGTTGGGCATTCAGAAGATGACATCAAAATAGTTAGAGACTATGAAATTATAGATTATGCGGAACAAAATAGTTGTTATGTTATTGAATTTAAAGCGTTTATGGAATTTTTCAGCAATAAGAAAAAAGGAACTATTACAGACATGATAATAAATAAAAAGGTAGGAGAAGAGAATTATAAATATACATTAAGTATTGATAATATTGATGTAAAAAAACTTAAAGTCAATTCGGGAAAATATATTGAGATACCTAAATCCTATTGGAAAAGTGAAGGTAAAAGGGTTTAAATAGTAATGTATTTCATCAATATATATGTCGATTGAGAATCAGCACCAAGATTTTATAGAAAGAAATGGTGGTATAGGTGTTTTTAAATGGATTATTAAACAAGACGGTTTGGTTGAAGATGAAAATGCTAAGATATACCCAATAATTGCTTGGAACGAATATTTTTCTGATGAAGTAATAGTGATTGGTTCAGCGTATCGGTATAATAATTATTTTATAGTTATAAATTATGAAGATGATTATTCCAACTATTCTAAAAAAATAGCCGATTGGATAGATGAGTCAATGGACATTTCAAAATTAGACAATATTGTAGAAGTTTTTAGAGATAATCATCTAATAGCAATATATGATGAGAGTATGGAAATAATGAATGAATGGTATGCAGAAGATTTGGATGCACTTCCTATTGACTTTGCCACATATAAAAATAATATTATTTTTGAAAATGAAGTGATAAAAAATAAAGATTTTGAAAATAGTGATACTAATTCTAAAGATGAGTTTTTAAACAATATTAATAATTTATTAAATGAGTTTTTAAATAATTCAACAAAGAACACCCCTAAAAATTCTAGTGAAATTTTTAAAGAAAAAACATTTTTCAATCCAATTTTTAATAATCCTAAATATTATTCTCGGTTTTTGGATAAAGATTATCCATTAAACCCCTCAATTAATGTAAATAGTGATGATTTTGACGATGGCTTTAAAGAAAAATGGGCTTAAACACAATCTTTATATAGATAAAGGATAATTTAATATTATGAAACCTACCTTAGAGTTTATCAAAGAAACTCAATCACTTAGAAAGGATTATCGAAATATCGCAAGGATTTTTTCTTATGGGCGACCTGCCGAATCTGAGAATGAAACTTACTATGTGGAAAGGTATGTGAAAAACCCACACCTAATTAAATTAGGAATGACTGAAGATAACTTTGTTTATCGAGGTAAGAAAGGTGGGAATCTTTTTGTCAAAATAGGTAAAGACCCTAAAGTATTATTTTCATGCCATACAGATACAGTAGATACTAGAAACATAGATTGGTATAATGGGAGAAAAAAAGAAATCATACTCGACATTAATGATATGAGAATAAAAAAGAAAGACACCTCTACTGCGTGTCTTGGTGCTGATGATGGAACTGGAATATGGTTATGTTGGGAATTAATTAAAGCCGGTGTTGAAGGATTATATATATTCCATCGTGCTGAAGAAGTAGGTGGTATAGGTTCTTCATATATTGCAAACAATAACTCAGAAGAATTAGAAAAATATGATTTTGCAGTTGCTTTTGATAGAAAAGATAATTTTAGTATTATTACTCAACAAGTAGGTCAAGTATGTGCTTCTCAAGAATTCGTAGATTCTCTTTCTGAACAATTAGGTATGAATCATCGAGCAGACCCGACAGGCTCATTTACTGATACTGCTAACTATACGGATTTTATTTCTGAATGCACTAATTTATCAGTAGGGTATTTTAATGCACATTCAGGTAGGGAAGAACAAGATTTAGTATATGTTAGAGAATTTAGAGATGCTTTAATTAAAGTAGATTGGAGTAAAGTTAAGGCAGAAAGAAGTTTGGGTGTTTCACTACCTCCTAAACCTAAATCTCAACCTTCAAGATATACTTCCAATGCAGGTATGGGAAATAATTATGATTGGTGGAGAGATGCATACCCATCGAGTTATTCCAAACAAGTGCCAAGTAAAAAATCTAAAGAGAAAATTAGTGAAATCAATAAAAAAAGTTTCTTTGAAGGATATAATAAGTATGAAATTAAATATATAGAATATATGGTTGATAATTATCCTACATTCACACCTACTAATAACCAAATTGAATCAGTAGAAATGGTAAATATAAATGAACCATTTAGTGTAGATGAAAAATTAATCTATAGTGATTGGGAATATTTCTTTGGTATAGACCAATTAAGTTATGAATGATGCAAGAAAAACAAAAGTTTATATACTATGCTAATAATAGTTATATTATGGCGAAGAAGCGTAATATATGGTTATCAGAAGTATATAATTTATTAGAGAGAAGGGCTATGAGTAGCACCGAAATATCCTATAAATTGAAAGAGAGATTTAGAAATACACCTCATGCACGAAAGGTAACTCTAGTATTAAAAGGTATTTCCGATGATTTTATATTATTAAATAAAGTTAGCGGTCAAGGTGCATTTTCTATGAGAGATTCTAATGATAATTATAAAGTTGCATTATGGGGTCTTAAAACTAAGGATTATGATGATGCTTATCCATATAATTGTTTAGAATGATGCAAGCCTTTATATAGTTGGAAATAGGGGTAGTTGAATAGGAGGGGTCGTATGACATTAATTAATGAAAAGGAAGTATGTATAAGTTGTGGTGGTAAAACCTTTGAATCAGATTCTTCGGGATTCACTAATTGTTTAGATTGTGGAGTGATTCAAGAGAAAACACTAATAGATGAAGGTCCTGAATGGAGAAACTTTTCCAAAGATGGAATTGATAATTCCAATGAGCGTGTCGGTATGCCATCGACAAATCTTTTACACGATAAAGGATTGACAACAGATATTGGTTGGCAAAACCAAGACTTTGCAGGTGTTGGCTTATCATCAGATATGTCAAAATTATTTAGAAGATTGAGGAGACAACATCAAAGAACTAGGATTAATTCATCCACCGAAAGAAACTTAGCAGTAGCATTAGGTGAATTACAAAGATTGTCTGCTAGAATGAGTTTACCTGCCTCCGTAAGAGAAGAGGCGGCCTATATTTATAGAAAGGCTGTCGAAAAGAAGTTAGTTAGAGGTAGGAGTATTGAAGGGGTTGTTGCTTCATCAATATATGCCGCTTGCAGAATACATGGAATACCTCGGACTTTAGACGAAGTAGGAAAACACTCAAGAACTGGAAGGAAGGAAATCGGTAGGACATTTAGAGCCATAGCAAGAGAGTTAATGCTTAATGTTCCTCCTGCTAATCCTGATAATTATGTTCCTAGATTTTGTGCAAAATTAAATTTAACAAATAATGTTGTTCATAAGGCTAATTATATATTAAAAATGGCTAATGAAATAGAATTAACGGCAGGTCGTGGACCGACAGGGATAGCAGCCGCTAGTGTTTATTTGGCTAGTATATTAGAAAAAGAACAAAGAACCCAAAAGCAAGTTTCTGAAGCGGCAGGAGTTACAGAAGTAACAATAAGAAATAGATATAAAGAAATTTGCCAAGCACTAAATATCAATATTAATGAGTGAGGTTATACTATGGTTATAGATTTTATTAAAGATGGGTATCAATGTAAGGAATGGAAAGATAAAGAAACCAATGGAAAAACTAAACATAGACTTTATGTTTTAGGACCTCAAGGTGAAATAGGTCATTACGATTTTATAGAGGGATTATTTAATAATTCAGCCAAAACTTCAGAAAATTTTGAGTTCGTAGAAAATAATCAGGCTATTATATCAATAAATAATGAAGGTCAAAAGGTATATTTAGGAATAAATGATAAAAGGTCTAATGAAATAAATTTTGAAAAAAATTTAGATATTAAAGAAATTAGTGATAAGATTAAAAAACAATTGGGTGAAAATGATAGAATAGAAATTAATATAGGACCTACTATAGAGTTTAAAATTGGGGGGAAATCTAATTGGGCTAAATCAAATATTAGCATCTCGGTTGAAAATCCTGAAGATATATATGAATTATATTCTAATGCATCTGACTTAGCACATAGTATTTTGGATGAGGAAATTAAAAGACTAAAAAATAGATAGTATTAAGTATAAATAATTAATAAAAGAGGTAATGGAGATTATAAATGGATTATATCAAAATGATATTCCACTAACATTAGAGGAGGCTAAGGAAAATAATTTGCGAGAGATACTACAAATTAGATATAGAATTTGTAAATCTTGTGATAAATCTTTTGACATAACTCAAAAAGGAATTTTTTATAGGTGTTGTAAATGAAAAAATTAAATAAAATGAATCTTAAAATAAATCCAAAAGACATGGTATTATCTATGAATACTGATATAGATATGGTAAGTAAAACTGACAAAGATGATGCTTATATAGTCATGTTCAATATTATTGACAATCCATTAAGACTATCTATTATTACTGTATCTAATTTTTATGATATACTCCAAGATTTATTCAAAGTTGAGAGAGGAAAAATAGAAAATCTTAAACAACAAGAATTAGATTTACTAATTGCAGAAACTGTGAGCAATATAGAAGTAATAACACAATACGGTGAAGAAAAAATAACTATACCTTTAGACTCAGAAACTAATGCCAAAAAAGTAAGAGTAATATTATCTAGCATGATTAAAAATGGTTATTACAATCAAATAACTAATTATCATTGTGATGGTGAAATTACTAATCGGGAGCAAAAAATAGAAACTACTGAATTAAATCCTCAACTAAAAATGATGTTAGAAATAGCAAAAGACTGGAATGGGTTTGATGTTAATCAATTTAAAGTTAAGAGTCAAAGATTAAATGGAAGATAATATTTATATATGTGTTTATATTTAGTAGTAATATGAGCAACTACCGCAAACTAAGTGATGAATCTATGGATGATATATTAACCATTCAAATCGAATGGGCTAGGAAGGTTGTTAATTTTGGTTCAAAGGAATCAATTGAAACACTAGACCACCTAATGAATTATCTATGAGGTGTAATTATGGCAATAACTACATTCGATAATATTATTCACGAAAGAGATGAATTAATTAGTAAAATGTATGATGATGATTTTTATTATGGCTATTTAGGAAAAAATGCTCTAAGTGCAAGCAGTATCAAAACAATTATCAATTCTCCTAAACAATACATAAAGAATATGATAGAGGGTCAGAAAGAATCACAACCCCTTCGTGATGGTAAATTATTTCATTGGAAAATTTTAGAGCCTGAAAAGTTTGATTCATTACACATAGTTGATGTGGCATCAAAAAATACTAAGACATATAAAGAAGCAGTAGCAGAATTCGGTGAAGTATATACAAGAGCAGAAATTGACAATTGTAATATTTTAGTTGAAGCAATAAATAATAATAAATTTTGTAAAGATTTGATAAGTCAAGGAGAATATGAAATACCAAATATTATGATGCTCGATGGAATACCTATTAGAGGAAAGGCTGATTGTATTGTAGGAGATACAATAATTGATTTAAAAACAACAAACGATATATTAAATTTCAAATGGTCTGCAAAAAAATATAGTTACGACTTACAAGCATATTTGTATGTTAGAATGTTTGAAAATGTCAATAATTTTAAGTTTATTTGCATTGATAAAAAAACATTAGAATTAGGAGTTTTCGATTGTTCACCTGAATTTTTAGATAGTGGAAGAAGAAAGTTTGAAAAAGGTATTGAAATATATAAAAGGTTGTTTACCAATGGTGCAGATTTAAACCAAAATGTATTAATTAAAGAAATACTCAATTAGACTGATTTAAATCATATTCCTTTCTAACAGCCTTACCTACTGCTGCCATTGTTCCTTTCTTAACATAATAAATAGCCTTAGCCTTTTTCTTTGCTTCACTAAATGTTTTAGCCACAGTAACTCGATTAACCAAAGCCTTTGTATCACCATAAACCCATTGATTGTTTCTGTCTTTTTTATAAGTAATAACATAATACATAGTAAAATCTCCAACTCTACGATTTTTTTCCGAAAGGTTTGGCTTAAAATACCCAACTGGCCCCATTATTACCAGTATATCATTTTTTACATTGGAAGTCCTTAATGGCTTATATTTTTTAATTCCCTTTGAATTCAATAAAGAATAATCCTTTGCCATAATCTTTATTAAAAAAACGACTATTTAATAATTCGCAGTATTTATATAGGTGAAATACTTATTTCATATTATGTCAATAAAAATAGCAATTTGTGGAAAAATGGGTAGTGGGAAAACCACATTAGCAAATAATATTATTATTAATCACCCATATTTCAAAAAACACTCCTTAGCAGCAGGTGTTAAGAAATTCGCAAGATTTGTTTACGATATACCTGAAGAAAAAAAGGATAGAGTATTATTTCAAAAAATCGGTGATGGTGCTAGAAATGAATTATTTGAAGATATATGGATAACTACTTTGTTGAGACAATGTAGCGAGGATGAATATTTAATTGTCGATGATGTAAGATATTATAATGAAGTAGTTAAATTAAAAGAAATGGGGTGGAAAATGATTAAAATAAATATATCTAACGAATTACAAGAACAAAGAATTAAAAAAACTTATCCTAATGATTGGCAAACCCACCTATCCTCAAGAAATCATAATAGCGAAACAGAAATGGACACCATCCCTAATGATTTCTTTGATTTAATACTAGAGGCAAAAGATGATTCTTCAAACGATAATAAGATAAATATTTTTCTAATATAGTCTATCAATATTTAAATCATATTATTATTTATTATAATAATCAGATAAATCATCAATTACTTCAATACCTTCAGCATCAAATTTAAATCCAGTATTAGCCTTTTTAATAGTGTAAGCCAAAAACCCTATTACAATTAAAGTCCCTAAGTTAAATACCTTTAATGAACTTTCACTCTTAAACATTTTCGAACCATTTCTAGGACCTTCTAAATCAACAATCCCCATACATCCCATCTTCCCTAATGCCTCTTGGAAAGCAAACCAATCTACACCTGATTTATTTTTTAATTTTGATGAACCATCATTCATCTCAACAGTTTGATTTTGTCCTGATTCTACAGTTATACCGTTCACATCAACTTGAGGATTAGACAATTGCATAGCCTTAACTACTGTTTCTCTATTTGGGAAAACTAATATCCTTACCCGATTGTGGAAAACTTCTTCACCAGTATTACTATCTTTTTGTTTATGTGGATAAACTAAGAATTGTGATACAAATTCATTATTATCTCTTGACCTAACAAATTCCCTACATATATCTGTGCTTGAAAAATATTGTCGCCCAGTATAAATCTTTCCATCCTTTAGAGGATGTCCATGTATAGTCCATTTTCTTTGTTTCTTTTCAAAACCATATTTGGCCTTGTCTTGCCTCTCTTTTTGTTCAGGACTAACTTCTATCCTACTTAGACCACCATAACTTACCGTTCCCAATTCATATCCTTTAGGCGTATCATAAACATAACTCATCCATTCTCGTTCTTCGTTTGTTTTATCGGATTGAGTTTTCATTATATTTTGGGCTTCTTCAGTAAACTTTTCCCATTCCTTACGCCAAAGTGCCATAATATTTAAATTAACTTTTTGTTATTTAAAGATTACTTAATCTTTATATAGTTAAAATTATTATATTAGTTATGAATAATCCATTGATGAATTGGGCTACACAAGGAGGAAGGTTAGATTATTTTTTCATTAATTCTAATTCTTCTTATTATGATGGAGAATTATCCATTGAGTTACCAGTAATTAAAGAAACTCTTGAAGAAATAATTGAGAATTCTAAATTTTTGTTAAGAGTAATAATAGAAAGAATTCTTGATGAACAGAATTGGCTAAATGATACACTACGATACATAGATGAAAATGAAGATAGAGAACCAAATCAAGTTATAACTGCAAGATATATATTAGATAATTTTGAGAATTCATTACGGGATTGCTATTTAGAAGATACTTATCGTAGCATTCATCCGTATTTTAGAATCAATAAATATGAAATCATTTCAAATAATTCTAATTACAGAACAGGCGTAGATAATATGTATAATTTTAAACCTAGTATGGTTGATATAATAGATTATAATGGCGATAAAGAAATAAAAACGAATAGAGATTTTTGGATTGATATGGTATTGGACTATTATGATAAAAAGGTTTATGAAAAGGTAAGAAATAATTTTAGCAATCCTAAAACCATTAAGACTCTAATTGATTTAAAGATTAGACCCAAATATGATAAAGAAACAATGTTGTTGTTTTATTGGGACTGGAAAGATGAAGATTATACTGATTTTGTAGAGGTATCTACAACACTAGGTAGTATATGATTAAAGAACCTTTTATATAGGTAATTAAACAAATACAATAATAACCCAATAGGGAGGAAATAAATATGGCAGAAATAAATGAGATAGAAGCGTTTTTAAATGAAATAGCCGAGGAAAGCAAAGGTGATACACCTTCTCGCTACATTAGTAGAGAGAGATTAGACACCACAATCAATGAAGAGTCAGGAACAAGTGAATTGTTCTCAGGCTACATCTTTGAAGGCTACACCGAGGGAATTGAAGGAAACTATGGTGAATCCACCGCAGTAAGAGTAATCAGACCTACTGATGGTCGCAGAATGACTCTATGGCTAACTGGATTTGAGAAGGAACATTTTGCATCAGCCGTGTCTAACTGGACACAAGATGGTGCATCGTTCCCAATGGTTGTAAAGTTTCTTCGCCACAAGCAAATGTCTAAGAATGGTCGTCAATACAACCGTTTTTCAGCACAATTGCTAAACTTCGGGGATTCAGTAACAGTTCCACCTGTTCCTGAGGACCAATACGAAGATGCTGAGTGAATTTAAACGCAAATAAGCGTTAAATCTCTTTGAGCCTTCGGGCTTTAAGAGTCAATCTTTAAATAGTCATGTTGAAATGGTATTTTATGCTAGATAAAAATCAATGGTTAGCGGTTGGTTTATTATCAGGATTTGCTTACATTTTAGGTAAGGATAGAGAATCTTTTGAGGCTGAATCTCAAGAAAAAAAAACAAGGTATAAAATCACGATGGATAGTTGGCCGATGAGGATTCATGTTGATGGTTGTCCTATCGCAAAAAATATTCCAAAAGAACATCATTGGGAAGGAACATTTACCCCTCAAGAAGTAGCCCAAACCGCTTACGATACTTTGTTTTACAATGAATCCCTACCTGAATTTGAAGGAAATACTTTTGGAGAATTGAGAAAAACTTACGCTAAAGACTTGATTATTCCCTGTAATTGCACTATTCACGGAATGAAGTCTATCAAGGAATTAGACCCTGCTACATTCACAAGACAACCGAATGAAACACAGGAACATTGGGATGCAGAATCCTTTGAGGCACATGAATATTCATACTACCATAGAAATAAGGCTTTGAAAGCATGGAGGAAGAATTACGAGGCATCGGGAATCTTAGATGATAGTGCAAAATGGAATGAGTTATATGACTCTTTTGATAAATATAAATCTCAAGGTTTTTCACAAGGTCAAAGTATGGTTAAATCTATGAGAGAAATGGGCATTTATAATCAATTAATGCAAGGAGTAAATGTTGATGCCTTTTTAGACCATTATAGTGCTGAATCCTTCGAGGCTAAAGAAATGAGGAGAGAATGGACTTTCTTGTGGAAGCCTAAAAATGAAGGTTGGGGAAATTCAGTCTATGCAACCAATCTTAATGGTGCAAAAGAACAAATTTTGAAAACATATCCAAAAGGTTCATCATTTTTTCAAAGGGCTGATTTAAGCACACTTACTGATGACCCATTTGTAAATAAACAAAGATGGAGAAATTGGGATTCACAATGGAATGCAGAATCCTTTGAGGCTAAATATAATCTAATCGGAAGAAGAAAACCAAGAAAATTAAGCCTAAAGGTTTCAGATTTGAAAGAGGCATTAGAAAATGCAAATGACGATGCAGATGTTTTTGTAGGAGATATAACTCCTGTTGGGGAAGAAATGATTGGAGAACCGATTGTTTCAGCACCGAGAGGAGTATGGACTAATGGCGAGGAAGTTTATATCGTAGGTGCGACAGATTGGATTCATACAGAACAAATTGATGAATTGACTTGGAATAGAGTTAATAGGGCTAAGGGTGCAGAATCCTTTGAGGCTGAAAATCGTTTTAATGCTCAAATGGAAAACATATATCTTGTAGCACTTGGGAGGGCGCATCAAGAGATATTAGATGGAGGAGAAAGAGCCACTATGGAGATATGGTTTGAAGGTAGGCCAGTTATGTTTGCAATTGATAATGCCGCAGGTTATTTTGCTATAAATCCAAGAGTATTACAAAGTCGTTATGATTCTCATAATTTTGTTGAGCCTGAATGGAGAGATGAATATCATCAAGCCTTAAGTGCTTTGAAAGAGGCTTTTCCATCTTGGAGTATGTTTTCGCCCAAACTCGAAAAAAGTTTTGACCTGTAAACAAACTCAAGGTTCTTGAGTAATATTTATATAGTTTGTAATTAATTCTTATTAAAGGATAATT